>Ga0208644_1003502_pt1 | contig 12179 bp, 21 predicted proteins | sample VirMetDEL_Nov_18_FD_184517 | JGI IMG/M metagenome (GOLD analysis project Ga0208644, IMG submission 184517) | Aqueous microbial communities from the Delaware River and Bay under freshwater to marine salinity gradient to study organic matter... | ecosystem: Environmental > Aquatic > Marine >... | reverse complement strand
CTGATGAAATGTTAAATGTTCCAGCCGCTGTTAAAGCGGCAAGAGCATTAGCTTTTATATAAGCCTTTAGTGCTACTTGCTTAGTCAGCGTGACTGGACTGGTGCCATCACTTGCTGTGATTGTGTCTGCTCTTAACTCGCTCATGCTATCACCAGATTACCGCCAGTTGTCACTGTCAGTGTTACCCCTGTTGCGATTGTCAATGGCCCCGCACAAAGGGCATTGTCTGTCGCGGCTATAGTCACATCAGTGTTTAGCTCTTGCTCATGCACACGAAAGATGTCGCCCTTACCATTTGTTGTGTCGCCTGCCGCGCCGTTCTCACCTTGAAAGTAGCCAGCGCCAAGAGACAGACCTGCGGCAAACATAGATTGTGTGATTGTACCCACGCCGGGAACCACCGTCTGTTGAGCCTTACCAGAAAACACCGCATAAAAGTCATCGGTGCTTTGAACAGCGCCAGTCATAGCTAGACTTGTTCCGTTGGCGGTGTAGGCTACACCCGGCTCTTGACGGACGTTGTTTACAAAAATCTCTACGTCCTGAGAACTGCCAACAGAATAGGTCAGCGTATAGTTAGTGCCGCCATTTCCTGTGATTGTTTGCTTGTTGATTGTGGAGAATGCGGTAGCAAGTGGATTACCCATATAAGGCATTGCGCTCTCCTTATGTAATATCTAGGTGACTCATCACCACATCAGCAGATGATGCTGTATCAGACACAACCTTCAGCGCATCGCCCGGTTCCATCACAACCTTCTGGTCGCCCCCAACGACAACAATTGACGATCCAACCGGAATCGGTGCGTCCTTCACAAGGTACACACTGTCTTCCGCGCCGCTTGTTCTGGCGCTTGCGTCCAGTATAACATCTATAAGAATCTGTGAGGTGACGATGTTTGCCACACTCAAACCAATAATGGTTGTCTCTGTCGAAGCTGGACAGGTATAGATTGTGGCGGCACTCGTTCCTACCGCAGTATCCGTTTCTGATAAAAATGAGTTAGCCATATCTTACCCCAATGCAATTGCGAAGGCCAAAGCCTGCGGGTCTTGTTCTGTAAAGTTCACAGCGTTGCCACTAGCATCGTTGTAAATCATCTTCTCTGCTGGCATTGTACAAAACACTGTTCTTGTGCCTGCGCTCCAGTTGATCTTGCCATCACCGAATGTCAGCGCCGTATCATCTGCCAGCGTCACAGCCGTGTCGAGTACAATGGCGTTCTGAGTGGTCACGGTAGCTACTGTAACTACTCCGCTAATACCTGTGCCTCTAACACGCATACCAACAGCAATAGTCCCACTGTTGCCATCTAGCGTCACATTCGTTGAAGCCGAAACAGCGCCGTTAACATCAGCCGTGGCTGTCGCACCAGTGCTTTCCAGAATAGTGTCTCTGGAGAGCGTTGTGCCTGACGCCGTGTACGTTCCAATACCCACCTCAAAGTCCGTGCCATCTGTGCAGGAATAATAGGTAGTGTTGCCATCACCTATCTCTGCAAACGAATCAAACCCACTAAAGGCACCAGCAAGAGTTAATGTGCCAGTGCCTGTCGTGGTTGTCGTTTCTTTTACACGGTCCTTGATTACTAGGGCCATTACTTCAACTCAATGCTTAGATTACCCGCGTTGATACGGAAGATATCGCCAGCAGCAACAGACTTACTTGCGTCCAGTGCGCCAACAAACAAGATATTAGAGCCATCGAATGTCAGAACAGTGTCATCCGCAAGTGTCACGGTTGTATCAAGCGTAATGCTTGTCTGGCTTGATACTGTCGCTACACGAACCACGCCGCTTGTTGCACCAGTAATACCTGTGCCTGTAACAATGTCACCAACAGCGATTGTGCCTACGTTGCCGTCCAAAGTAACAGCCGTGCCAGATGCTACAGCGCCATTAACATTGGCTGTAGCAATGTCTGCGTCTGCAACAAAGGCATGTGTTACTGTGTAGCTGGCGGATGTCCCCGCTGCGGCAGGAAATTCGATGTTGTTATCGTTAATCACGCGCTGTGCGTCAGAAATAACAGTGTCGCCTGCTGTGTGAGCATAGTCAGTTGTGCTTGAATCACCGCGACCACCACCTGTCAGGGTGTTTGTGCCATCGAAATTCAACGCTGTGTCATCAGCTAAAGTAACAGCGGTGTCCAATACAATAGCATTTTGTGTTGTCACGGTAGCCACACGGACGGTGCCTGAAATACCTGTACCTGTCACAACCATACCAACAGCAATTGTGCCGGAGTTACCGTCCACGGCAACGCTGGTTGATGAACTAACCGCACCATTTACGTCAGCAGTAGCTGTGCTACCTTTACCTGTGTATGTGATAAGTTCGTCATCAATTTGGATTGTGCCAGATGTTGGAAATGCTTCTGCATCTACCAGATGAATTTCTGTAGCTGCCTGCGCCAAGTTCACCCCAAGAGTGGTGGTTGACTGCTTCCAGTTGGCGGCAGTTACTTGTTTGCGAATGTAGTTGGCATCGTCTGTGTCAACTTGAACTTCTGTCAGGTTGCCTTTTTCAGCGGCGCTAACTGCTGTAGCCAGCCCAACGTAAATGCTATTACCGGGCGTAGCGAAGGAGAGCGAGTCGTTCTTAAACAGGTAGTCAAGAACCCGTCTCTCCAGATAGGTGGTTGCTGCGTTTGATGTTGCCATCGTTCTTTACTCCTAGTTAAGTGCGTGGCCTATCAGGTAGACCTCTCCTGTAGGCATCGCTATTCTCTCTAGCTTCAGCCAAATCCTTCAACCGTTGTATTTCCTGTCCGAACCGCTGTTCATAAAGCTGCATCATATCCACTTCGCCTTTCATATATGTATACGCTTCTACAAGCGAACCGTAAAGCAAAGCGTTTGGAGCATTATCACTTAACCATGATTTTTCGGTTCCTAGACCAGCTGTAATACTTGCTGGACGATAGTAATAATGTAATTCAACATCATATGCTAAATTAGGTGTTGGACCTAAAATGAAATTATCGACATCGAAAATACCATAATATTTAGGTGTCTCGTTAGAACCAACGCTTTCAGAATACGTCTGAACATAATTTACATCTTTAAATAACAAAAACTCTTCATAATTAGTTGTAGTTATTTGAAGTGAAAATGGAGCTAAATAATCAAGCGGGACGTTTAAATAAGGATCACCAATAGTTAAAGTAGATACAGCATTTTTACGAAACAGCTCTAAATCAACAAGAGTAAATATCCGATCTTCGGCAGAACGAATAAACACAGGCAGATTGTTTACGAAAGATGTTTCCGTGTTCTCTGCAAAATCTTGAATAGCTGTTTGTAGCTCTGTGTATGTAAAACTCATCTTTTCCCTCTACGCGGAAAGTGTAACTGGTCCAGCGGTCGCAATGTTACCTCCCCCGAAGATATTACCCGTGGTTGCCGTTCCTGCGCTGGCTGTGAAGGTGTAATCGTTTGTTCCTGTGACTGTAATTGAATACCCAGCAGCCGCTTCCAAAACAGCTTTAGTAAACCCGTCAAATCCGCTAACATCTCTAAACCTAACCGTATCGCCTGTTGTTCTACCGTGATTATTTTCTGTTACCGTAATAACTGCGGACCCGGAAGCCCCACTTTTAAATGCATTTGGTTTTAATAAAACAGCTACAGCTGGCTCTGCTCTATCCGGTCTTGCGTCTTTCAGTGCTACGTCATCCGCTGAATGTTGCAAAGGCTCTAGCTGTGGGTGTTTTGCTTCAAACTCCGAAACGTGTACAACTGCTCCGTTCCACTCTTTAACGCGCTCTGAATACGGGAAAGCCATACCGCTTCTATCCGAAATAAATTTCGCATATTTTCCGCGAGCAAAACCCATTACGAAATAATCCTTGGCACAAGCCGTAAACTAGCCCGATCTCTATCCTCTGTAGCCGCCCTAGAAAATTCTTCGTCATAAACGCTTTTCAAAAGAGCTGTTCTATCAGGTGCAAACTTTACGCTCAAGTAATACGCAAGTCCAGAAACTAGACAAGGGTAAAATCTAAACGGTACTTCAAAAGTATTATTGTAATCGTCTGCGTCATCAATTCTAACAAGACGATAGTAAATAATTTGGTCTGTAGAGTTTTCTGGCGTTTGCCATAAATACACTACAGGGTTGATTTGCCTGTCTACGAAAAACTGCGAAGGGCGACCTTGATCGGTTTTATTTGGTAGATTTAAATACTCACCACGACCTATACGATCCATAGTGTAGTCAACACCACTACGACGTAAAACCATCTCAAGTATATCTATAGTGTCTGTACCAAGGGTGTAGTTTGCTGTCGCTTGCGTCAACGTAGTTGTTACTTGTTCTATAGAAAACAAGTTTACACCTCGATTAGCCCACTCCGCCAGCATAAGGTTCAAAGACCTACGAGCTGTACGCAAACCGTAGCCTGTTCGAACTTCAACACCACAACGCTCGTATGCTTCTTCGATAACGTCGGATACTTCTAGCTCAAAGTTTTTTGAACCTGAAACAGCCATTTAATTATTTACCCTTCTTGCTGTCACCATAGCCGCCGCACATCATACGCATCACAGCCTTTTCGTCCATATACCCGCCGTTTGCCATTTTAGTAACATCAATAGATTTACCGGGATTTAATGCCTCAATTACAGGGTCAGGAACCATCCGTGTCGGAGAACCGCCCATTTTCATCTTTTTTGGTTTTTTACCGTACATTATGATTTCCTTTTCTTTCGTTTTAGAGGTTTTACATTCCTCGGTTTACCTTTTGCAGGTTGTCCCAACTTAACTTTTTGTCTAATTCTACTTCGTTTTTCAGATTTAGACAATTCGCTTGCTGTTTTAGGGGTCTTAGAAGATACGCGCTTGGAGGGGCGACAATATGGAGTACCCCGTTTTTCATCTTTGCTACGCCCACACGCCTTACCCGTCCTGACATCCTTCCAATCTTCTTTAAACCACCTTTTTAGAGCCAACCCCTTTTTTGTTTTTCGAACAGCCATATTAAGACTTCTTTGTCTTTTTTCTTTTGTTGCTCATAATTTTACCAGAGCCTTTATTGCCCCAGTTTTTTGCACCAACCTTACGACACTTTGCTATAGCACCAGAAGCATAAGCAGAAGGAAACACTTTATACCGCGCTTTTACTTTACGATAACAGGCGTCTTTAGGCATTTTTACGCTTCCTTTTTCCTGCACAATGCGCTCGTTCACTAAAACCACGGGGGCTTTTACAATTTACTTTAGCTTTACGAGCCTTACTCCACTTTCGTTTTTGTGGTGGCTTCGATATCTGCTGTCTCATTGAGCCACGCGAGATTGCCATTAGCTTGCCTTCCCAAAAAGTCTTGCCACATCGGTTTAATCATTTCGTAGTTAGCAAGAACTTTTTCTTCAGTATTTTCAACTTTTTCATGCGTTACTGCCAGCTCAGTCTTAACTTCAACAATACTAAGACCGACCCATGCAAAAAACATTATACAAACGCTGGCGAAAACGCTAACAATCGCAATACCTATTTTTATCAGCATCTCCATCTACGCCTCGCTGCACAAATTCTTTTCTTAGGTGTCTTTTTACAACTAATGTTGTGCATCTTCATCTGACCAGCAGAGCGCGAACAATATGACTTACGACGCTTTGCACGAGATTTAGATGGTTTCTTTTCTGTAACGGCAGTTTTTAATTTACTTCCGGGATTTGCACGACGATACGCAGCCACGCCTTTTTGGGTCATCCCCGCCCCACTTTTAGTGGAGCGGAAATTCTTCTTGTTGCGGGGAGGCATTTTGGCTTTTTTGCGCTCAGCCACTACAAGTCACTCCTATTTTGAATGTAAATAAATTCCATTGACGCGGACACATTAAAACTAACAGATCCAGAGGAAGAAAATGCTCTCATCTCTAAGTCTGTTTTTTCTGTGAACCTTAATGGAAAAGTATAAAACTGTTCGTGTGCGCCATCTGTCAGGGTGAATCTTTCTTTTATCTGGAAGACTTCTCCGTATGGCCTAGCAACAAGACTAGCATTTAAGAGAGCTTTGGTGGCAGTAGATGTGCCTGTAGACAAAGCCATTTTTGTAAGGAACGCTGTATATCCTGCGGGAACTGTCCAAAGACTCATCAATGTTTGGTTATCACCATCCCCATTGATGCTAAGATAAACATTAGCAGGAACTCCAGTGGTAACTGTGCCAGTTCCTGCGTAAATTGTCCCCGCGTTTGCGCCACCACTACCCGCACTACGAACAATGCCGCGATTTATCCGTAGGTAAGATTTTGTGGTGTTAACAGCAGTTTGCCCATTCAGCGTGACAACTTCGTTTATTTCGTTGTAATCGGCGTCTAGGCCAAAAACTTCTACTGTTCTCGCACCCGTTCCTGCGGCAGTGTCATTAGCTGAACTGCTTGATATAGTCATTACTGTGGCTGATGCGGGGTAAGCGTATAAACCGCCTTGTTCCCAGATGGTTTCTTTTGTGTTTCCAACAGTGCTGTTGTAGCCAAACTTAAAAACAGTTTTATGGAAGGATATTTGACCGCGAGCAACTTGAAGCTCAAACGGCTCTGAAGTCCCTACACGACTGATAGAGCTTACTTCACGTGCCATTTGAGCCTCCGTTTAGTTGTAGAAAACAGTCATTGCGGTGCAGTTCGTGAAAGCCGAAACATAAATGTCCGAAACCCGAATGCCTTCCGCAGGAATGTTTACTGAGTGTGAGTCAGACGCAAGAAAGTCCAAATCAAGCACTGTCGCGCCGCCATTACCGTCGGTGATAGTCAAACGCGGAGTACCTGTTGTGGTCAAAACCTGTATCTGACGAATACGCGCAGGGCCGACACCGGCTGATCCGGTGGCAGTCAAACGCTTTGCTTTTACGTCAGAACCAGCCATTTGGGCCTCCTATTAGGCAGCCGCAGTTGCGCCAGTATCTACACGAATCCAGTTTGAACCGTCTGAAAACACGAGGTTGCCTGTACCGTTTGTAGCCGTTTCAGCGGCTTTTAACGCATCAGACACATAGTAAATGTACCCTTCGTTATCTGCTGAAGCGGTAGGAAGGTTTGCAAAAAGGATTGGGGTAGCCCAGAAAGCAGTATCTACCTTCAGTGGACCTGAGAAAGTTGTACGAGCCATTTTAACTCCTTGTCGTGGCTAGTGTCAGATTCACTATGAATCTGTCAAGGTAAATTCACTATAAACGAAAAAAGGACGGCTGAAAAGCCGTCCTTTCGTTTTCGATGGTCGAAACTTACGCTCCTGGAGAACCAAACACACAACGTGGGTCTGAGAAGCCGAAGCTGTAACGCTCACGGGCCTTGAACCGCATGTTGCCAGTATCGAAGTCACCTTCCATTTGAGTACGGACAGGCGCACGTTCGAAGTGCTTGAAACCGTTAGGTGCGTCAGTCTTAATGAAGAACGCATCTGTATCGGTCAAGAAGTGGTTAATGGTATAACCCTGTGGCAGCATACCAGAGCTACGCAGAGCGTTAATATCATTATCCGCTGTACCGACACGGAGGTTAGAAGCCATCAAACGCTCAGCAACAAACTGAAGTGCTGGTGGAATGATCAACTTCGTACCGCGAAGTGCGATCTTCAGACCACGTTCATCAACGAAGCCAGAAATGCTAATCAAAGCGTCTTCTAAAGAAGTTTCGTTTAGATCAGCCGCAGTTGCTGGCTCGTTAGAGAATGTGCCACCGCCAGAAAGCGGGTGCGCAGTCGAACAAAGCTCAACGCCGTCACCGCCAGTAAAGGCAGCGTTAAAGGCGTTGTTAAGGACGTTAGCCGCCTTAACTTGCTTTGTGTGAGCCATTGAACGAGCCAATGCGCGAGTGTAACGAGATGCCAAGCGGTCATACAAGTTATCCTCGACAGCTTCCTCAGTAATTGCGAAAGCCAACGCGATTGTCTCATGGGTGTAGCGGGAGGTAAATGACTCCTGAGCGTTGTCAAAATTGACCGCGCCACCCTCGTTTTTAACAGGTGCGCTACCGAAACCTGTCAGCATTACTTCTTCTTCAAAAGCCCGGTCAGAAGACTCGGTATCAAAGATTTCAGAATGCTCGTTTTCGTAACGACCGTATTCCATGCCAAAGAGAGCGTTTAGACCCGGCTCTAATTCTTTGGCGAGTTGTGCTCTAGAAATGGGCATTATTCAACTCCCTTAGTTAGTGCCAATTGTCTGAGTGTATGCATGTTCGTTAATCAGAACATACACGTTTCCATTCGCTGCGCTCGTATCGCTATTATCTGGATCTTTTGAAAGACCGATAATGCGAAGTTGGGCTGTACCAGAAGCAGTCGTAGCAGAAATTTCTGCAGACGAAATACCTGTGGTTGAACTACCAGCGCCAATGGTAGTCATGTCAGCGTTAGCTCCAACGTCGGCTTGCGTTACAGTACCCGCGCTTTGTACTTCAAATACAATGCGTGGATCATCGTAAACTTGAGCTACGATATCGCTAGCAGCAATGCTGCCGGGATAATAGTTGCTCCAAGTTGGTTTGCCCGTAGTTGGGTCGGTGTAAGAACAGCCCCAGAAAACGCCTACGATATCAGCATCGCCAGCTGCAGCAACAACAATGTCACCACCTGCACCGTCCATTACAACAGGAGTACCCTGATATATTGGACCAGTAGCACCGGACGCAATAACGTATTCGTTTGCTGTGAAGTTCGAAACTCCACCCATTGTACGGACTGGTTTCAGACCAAAAGCGGAATCTTTATTCGCCATTTTTCCAATCCTTTAACAAAACAAAGTGGCCTATTTAGTATGAGGACCACCAAAGGTTACACGAGAATCCCTCTCTCTCGAGATGGGCATAGAAGGATGCTGTTCCTTCAACAAATCGTTGTCAACCGCCGTCATTTGATCAGCTGTTTGTTGCTGAAAATAATCAGAACGGCTTTCCGCGATTTCTTCAGGCACCTTGCACAATATCAAGCCGCCCACACCGATCACTCCTGCATGCTTACCGTCCTCAATGGTCGGAGCATCGAAGTCTGGGTAATCCTCTGCGCGAACAGGTTCATAACCCTCACGGATACGACCAGAGACGTTTTTGGTATCTTGATACCCACGCACTTCGGTACGAACCCATCTGAATTTATAGCCTTCAGGTGGCTGCGGTGCTTCAAGCGACGAAGATGGTCGCCAAGGTTTTCTGCGCTCTACTTTTGAGCGGGTTTCAGCAGCGCGAGGAGTTCTTTTAGAGATTTCAGACATTGGTTAGGCCTCCTTCACGTGTTTCGCATATTCCTCAAGTGGAACACCAAGTTTCTTGGCTATAGCGACTTGCCTTGCATTCAAACGAACACTTTTGCGCCCAGATTTTACATTTCGCGTGGCAGGGGCAACGGTCTGAGCGGGTCTCCGTGCGCCTCCTGATTTAATTTCCCCAAATTTATGGGGTAACTCTTTACGGAGCCTATTATCAATCTCTTCATAATAGTCTTCCGACGAAGGGTCATACCCTTCTTCTTCGATGAGTGTACGATGAATTGAGAACGCTGTAAAGGTCATAACTTCATCTTTTCCGAACCATTCGTTCTCTTCAGCCCACTTTTGCGCCCTTGGATCAGGTTTTGCAGCGGGTTGTTGAGTGGTCGGAGCAGGTCGCGACGGTTCTTCTACTACAGTTTCCGCCTTGGTTTCTAACCTAGCAACTTCTCTAGTAATACGATCATTTTCAACGCTTAACTTAGCTACAAGCTCTTGGGCGTTTGCCATAGCTTCTGAGTCGCCTTCTTCATAGGCAAGTTTCAAAGCCCTTTTTGCTTCTGCTAGTTGACTTTTTACGCGATTATCAGATTCAGTAATTAAAGAAGAACTAGCTTTTTCATAGTTAGTCTTGAGCTTATCGTTCTCTTCTTTTACTTTTTTAGCGAACGCAAGAGCTTCTTCCTCACGTCTTTCAGCTTCGCGCATTTTAAAAGTAAGCCGATCAATACGCTTTTTTACGTTATCAGAATACTCTTGGTGTTCGTCAGTAGCTTCCTGTTTTTCTGCGGCTAGAGGTATATTTTGCTCTTCGCCGTCATCATCGCCACCTTCAACCTCAACTTCGATTTCCTGAGTTTCGTCCTCAAGAACTTCTTCTCTTTTTTCTACTTCCGACATAACTACTCCTTATACAACTACAATGTCGCGTGGGTCTTTGATAACCGCTAGAATCTCATCGTCATTTAACAAACGAGGCTCTGCGCCATCAATTTTAAAACGGGAACCCGCATACCGACCAAAAAGAACCCAATCGCCCTCTTTACACCAAGGACCTTCTGGAAACTTATATTCGTCTTTATATGCGTCTGGACCTAAACTGACCACATAACCAACATTTGTTGAAAGCCGATTACGCTCAACCGTTTCATCCGCGAGTAGAACTCCGCCTTTGGTTTCTTTAGCAGGAGTATAAGGTAGGATTAAAATTCTCCAACCTGTAGGTTTAGGAAGTCTATCTAAAGCTGAATCAGCTTCGTCTTTTTCGACTTCTTCTAAAAACCGTGCAGGATCAAGAAGATTTGGTTTTTGCGATACTGCGCTTGCAGCTCGGCGTTCCTTTTCTTTGTTAAGAAAATGGTCAGGAACGTATAACCTTTTAGTCATCGTCGGCATTCTCCATTCTTTTTCTGGTTTCTTTTAAAGTTTGCTCAAGGTAGCCCAAAGCGGTTACTTGACCCATAAAATGGTGGTATTGGTTCATATCGCCCACGCCATTAGACATTAGCGTTTCGCTAATCTGGCTTTGACGTTTTTCGACCTTATCTAAAAGATAGGTAATTAGATCCATTTATGAAATACCAGTAAACCTTGTGCCTTTTACTGCGGCTCCTGTGCCTTTGCACGACCCAGCCGCCAATACTTCATCGCCCATATTATTGTATAACGCACCTGATTTTTTCTGATTATCAGTCATGCCAGAACCGCCGCGAGAACGACTAACAGGCGCTTTTTCCCCGCCCATCTCTATTTCTTTTATAATACGACCGCCCATACGCTGTTTAAATTCATCGAAAGACATAGTCTCGTCGTACTTGCTTTCGAAAAATATTTCGCGGAGTTTAGAATCATCTGACATTATTTTTTCCTTTTATTTAAGCATTTTTTCGCTTTACGGCAAGCCGCTTTTGTTTTGCAAGTAGGACAATTTTTAAATGTTACTGGTTTTTTAGCCATTTTAGCCATTTTAGCCATTCCTCTTAGTAGCTAGGGTTACATTGGCACGAAGTGCCGCGATATCTTCATCAGATTGTATCTCTGCTTGTTTAAGAGCCGCTTGTTGCTGAAGTTTAGCAGCTTCGATTTGCGCTCTAGCTTGATCTGCCGCCGCTTTACGCTGTACTTCTTGTGCTTCGATCTGAAGCTCTTGTTGTTTGAGTTGTACAATCGGGTCGAATTGACCAGTTCCTGCCGCTTGCTGTGCCATTTGACTAATTTGCTGGGTCGCTTGAGCTGTAGCTTGAGCGAGAGCCGCCTCCTGTTGTGGGTCCATAATTTGGCCTTCTGGTGGTAAAGGCTGACCAAGAATCTGCTCCACCTGTTGCTTATACTTCATCGCAAGGTGTTCTTGCATGTGCGCCATAAGAGTTTGTGAAGCGATCTGGTTCTTTTGAATATTAGGGTCTTGTAAAAACGCCGAGTGAGTAGCAACGTGGGCGTCATGGTTCTGGCTTTGGAAGGCTTTAAGCGGCTTTCCAGTAAGCGAGTCCATATTTTCGCTTGCGGGATCTTTTGGTACTTGCTCTTCTCTTGGTGGCAAGATTTGATCGACATTTTGTACCCCCAACGCTAGATACATACGCTTATATGCTTCATATAAATCGTGGAGCTGTGGCGCGGATTGCGCTAACTGCAGTTGGGTTTGCGCCATAGTAACCCTTTGGCTCATGCTGAACATAGCTGGGTCACTAACGGGTACAATATCAATTCTATCGTCGAAATCGTCTACTTTTATAGCGCGATTAGCGTCAGGAACCTGATATGGGTATTCCGGTGGCATGTAGTTTTTAATAACTTCAGCCAAAATACGCAATTCTTGACGCTGGGCATAGTGTAGACGCTTATGGATAGCCGAAAGCACTTTTGTGCCTTGCTCTAACAAAGCAACAGTCGTGCCAACAGGCATCGCTTGGTTAGAATCGCCTATATTTAGATCCGTGACGGACGCAAAACGTCTGCCGCTGTCGATCA
>Ga0208644_1003501_pt1 | contig 12180 bp, 14 predicted proteins | sample VirMetDEL_Nov_18_FD_184517 | JGI IMG/M metagenome (GOLD analysis project Ga0208644, IMG submission 184517) | Aqueous microbial communities from the Delaware River and Bay under freshwater to marine salinity gradient to study organic matter... | ecosystem: Environmental > Aquatic > Marine >... | reverse complement strand
CCCGAATATCACAGAAGACATTCCTATCTCTCTGATAGGTATTTCGTATACCGATGATTATGAAGGTGCATTAGAAAGTAGAAGAACTATTATCTATACTTTAGACTTTGAAATGAAGACTGCATTCTTTGGTCCAATCTCTGATAACTCTATTATTAGAAAGTCTATTGTTGACTTCCGTAGCTTTAGTAATACTAATAGCTTGACGGATTCTGATAACCTAATGCAAAGAATTACAACTGTTCCTGATCCTCTTAATGTAAGTCTGGACAGCGATTATGGATTTACCACAACTTATTTAATTCCTGGAAATGGTGATAGTACCTAATGACTGATATCGTGCCAAAGAAAGACATTCCTGAGAATGTTCATTCTAGTTATGATGAAGATCTAGATCTGATTCGTTCGACTCTTAGATCCCTGCTTCTTTCTGGTGAAGAGGGTTTACAGTTGGCACAGAGAGTAGCGGAAGAATCAGAACACCCGCGCGCCATCGAAGTCCTGACTGGCATGATTAAACAACAGGCAGAAAACGCTCATGCATTGATGGCGATGCATAAGAAGAACCAAGACATCAACGTTACTCAGGCTAAAGGTCAGCCTGATGATACCAAGTCTTTAACACAGAATGTATTTGTAGGATCCACAGCAGAGTTACAAAAGATGCTGCGTGGTGAAAGTGAAAAGGTGATTGAACATGACGGAAGTAACGAACGGAATCTTTAAAATTATCAGATCGCTGGTTGGAGACTCAGTCTTACTAGCGGTGATCTATACGGTTGGTCATATCTTGGTGGCCATTACGACGGTTAGACTGATCACGGGAGCTAGTTGGTTTGACGCAGGGCTGACTGCATTGATTGAACCAATCATCAATGGCGTATGGTTCTATGTACTACACAAATTCGTAGCAAAGAGATTTATTAAGTGAACGAAACCTATCTAGGTAATGCACAGGTAAAAAAAGACGGCGTACAACAAGGTTGGACTAAGGAAGACATCCAAGAGTACCAGCGCTGTATGCAAGACCCTGTATATTTTGCTCAGACTTATGGTAAAGTTATTTCATTGGATGAAGGGCTTGTTCCTTTCAAACTGTATCCTTATCAGAAAGAAATGTTTAATCACTTTCAGGATAATAGATTCTCTATCGTGTTAGCATGCCGTCAGTCTGGTAAGTCCATCAGTTCGTGTATGTACATATTGTGGTATGCATTATTTCATCCAGATCAAACTATTGCTATCCTTGCTAACAAAGGTGCCACAGCAAGAGAAATGCTGGCGCGCATTACACTGGCGTTAGAAAATATTCCTTTCTTTTTGCAACCTGGTACGAAAGCACTAAACAAAGGTTCTATTGAGTTTTCTAATAACTCTCGGATTATTGCTGCAGCCACATCTGGTTCTTCCATTCGTGGTTTATCTGTTAATCTGCTGTTCCTGGATGAGTTTGCATTTGTAGAAAACGCAGCACAGTTCTATACCTCAACATATCCTGTTATCTCATCTGGTAAAACATCTAGAGTTATTATTACATCTACTGCTAACGGTATCGGTAACGTGTTCCATAAGATCTATGAAGGCGCGGTGCAGGAGGTCAATGAATTCAAACCATTCCGAGTTGACTGGTGGGATGTGCCCGGTAGAGATGAGAAATGGAAGAAACAAACCATTGCCAATACCTCAGAATTGCAGTTTCAGCAGGAGTTTGGTAATACTTTCTTCGGTACAGGTAATACACTAATCTCTGCAGATGCACTAATGAACATGAAGGCAGAGCCTCCTGTAGCTGTTGGTGATGTTAATGTATATGCAGAGCCTAAAGAAAATCATGATTATATCATGACGGTGGACGTAGCTAAGGGCCGTGGTCAAGACTATTCAACGTTTAATATCATTGATATTACTACTAGACCATTTAAGCAGGTCGCGTGTTACAGAAACAATCTTATTTCACCTATCTTATTTCCTGACATTATTCACAAGTGGGCAAAAAAATATAAGGAAGCCTATGTCATTATCGAATCTAATGATCAAGGATCGGTTGTAGCCAATGGACTTTACTATGATATTGAATATGAAAACACACATGTAGAGTCTATGATTAAGGCTGGTGCAATTGGTATGACAATGAATAGAAAGGTAAAAAGGATTGGTTGCTCTAATCTCAAAGATCTAATCGAAGAAAAAAGACTGGAAATTGTGGATCTGAATACAATCAGTGAGTGCTCTACATTTGAAGCTAGAGGTAATTCGTTTGAAGCATCTGACGGTAACCATGATGACTTAGTTATGAACTTAGTCATGTTTGCATGGTATGTTGGCACTGAAAACTTTTTCAATCAAACGGATATGACGATCAAACAAATGTTATACGAAGAAAAAATGAGACAAATCGAGGATGAAATAGTGCCAGTTGGCATCATTGATGATGGAACAGAAGAGAAAACTTCTCATTGGAAAGAGGTTGAAAGTACTGGATTATTCTAAAAATCGTTTAATTATAAATAATTATCGGTGTATTGATTCACCTTATAATGTTTACTTATTATTTAGACAACGAAAAACTAAGAGGACTTTCAAATGGCTTTATTTTCGCCTTCCGAGTCTCCAGCAGTAACCATAAAAGAGGTTGATAACACTGGGATTGTTCCCAATGTGCAGACAACCACTGGCGCGTTTGTTGGTAATTTTAACTGGGGTCCAGTTAATATTCCAACACTAGTTAATGATGAAGCCAATTTAGTAGAAAGGTTCTCTGCTCCAGACACCAATACAAGTGTAGACTTTCACACAGCTACTTCTTTCTTAACTTATTCTAACAGCCTTCTGACGATTAGAGCTGTTGACGGCACAGCAGCAAACGCTAGAGACTCTGATGCCTCTACATCTGCTACTATTAATAACAGAGATGAGTTTGATAACCAATTAGCCACTCTTGATACAAATGGACACACGTTCATTGGTAAGTGGAAAGGTTCTCTGGGCAACTCTCTGAAAGTAGAAATGTGCCCCGCGGATTCTTCTGCTAGTACTATTTTCACTAACTGGAGCTATAAGAGCAAGTTTGATGCTGCTCCGGGAACTTCGACTTATGCAACCAATAAAGGTGCTTCTAACGATGAAGTGCATGTTATCGTTGTTGACGAAGATGGTGAATTTACCGGCACTCGTAACACTGTTCTGGAAACCTATCCGTTCCTGTCTCTGGCATCCGATGCTAAGAATACTGACGGATCCAGCAACTACTTAATCGATGTCATTAACAACCAGTCTAGTTACATCTGGGCTGCAGGCTTTGATTCCGATTATACCAACGATGCTGAAGCTGGTACAGATGCAACTAACGGTAAAAACTACAAGCTTACTAGTGTTGCTACCAAGTCTGTTTCCCTTAAGAACGGCGCAAACTCTGGGACTCTGACTCCCGCACAGATTAACACTGCTTACAATCTTATTCAAGACAAAGATACCTATCAGGTAGACTTCCTGATTGCTCCTGCTCTTCCAGCTACGGCTGATAGCGCAGATGCAATTGCAGAAAACCTGATCACTATCGCAGGTACAACTCGTAAAGACTGTGTTGCTGTTATTTCTCCACCTAAAGCAAAAGTTGTTAACAACAGCGGAAACGAAGTTGCTGACACTGTTACCTTTGCTAACGGTTTGGCTAAGAGCTCATATGCTTTTGTAGATAACCAGCACCTTAAGATCTTTGATAAGTACAACGATCAGTTCATTCATATTCCAGCTTCTGGTGCAACTGCGGGTCTTATGGCTAGATCTGACAGAGACACTGCTCCATGGTTCTCTCCTGCTGGTACAAACAGAGGTACCTACTTCAATGTGGTTTCTCTGGCGTACAACCCAAATAAAACAGACAGAGATACCCTGTATAAGGCTGGTGTAAACCCAATTACCAACCTTCCTGGTCAAGGTGTAACCCTCTTTGGCGATAAGACAATGTTAGGACGTCCATCTGCGTTTGACAGAATTAACGTTCGTAGATTGTTTATTACTCTGGAGAGAGCTATTAGTAGAGCAGCACAAAACGTACTCTTCGAACTCAATGATGAGTTTACAAGAGCCGAGTTTGTTAATATCATCGAACCTGTCCTTAGAGACGTCAAGGGTCGTAGAGGTTTAACTGACTTTAGAGTGGTGTGTGATGCGACTAATAACACTGCAGCTGTAATTGATCGCAATGAGTTTGTTGCTACAATCTTCATCAAGCCTTCCAGATCTATTAACTACGTAACTCTGAACTTCGTAGCTACTAGAACCGGTGTGGACTTTGAAGAAGTAGCAGGTCAAGCATAACCGCATAACTAAGGAGATATAAGAAATGGCTATTCTTGGAGTTGATGACTTCAAAGCAAAACTGAAAGGTGGCGGTGCTAGACCTAATCTATTCAAGGCAACGATCAACTTTCCAGCTTATGCTCAGGGTGACGTAGAAGTCACATCTTTCATGTGTCGGGCAGCTCAGCTTCCTGGTTCTATCATGCAAGAGATCATTGTACCGTTTAGAGGTCGTGAGTTAAAGATTGCAGGTGATCGTACGTTTGACGTATGGACACCAACGATCATTAACGATACTGATTTCGTCGTCCGTGATTCCATGGAAAGATGGATGAACGGTATTAATGCACACTCTGCAAACACTGGTCTGGTAAACCCTACTGATTACCAAGCTGACCTGATTGTAGAGCAATTAGATAAGGACGAAACAGTCCTTAAGACATATAACTTCCGTGGTTGTTTCCCAACCAATATTGATCCTATCGATCTGTCCTACGATCCTGCAGCGGCAATCGAAGAGTTCTCTGTAACTTTCCAGGTTCAATACTGGGAATCTAACACAACTACCTAGTTAAGATTGCAATAAATAAAGTAGGGGAGGGAATAGGCTCTCCCCTACAATTGCATTTGGAGAAGTATTTTGGCAGACGATAGCTTAAAACTCTTTGGACTGGAGATTCGCAGATCCAGAAGAGAACAAGAAAAGAAACAGCTTCCATCTATTGTTCCGCCCTTAGATGATGATGGCGCAGGTTATATCACTGCGGCCGGCAGCCACTATGGTTCGTATATCGATTTGAGTGGCGAAAAAGCAAAAGACGATAAAGATCTAATTAAAAAATACAGAAATGTTGCAGCTCACCCAGAGGTTGACGCAGCCATTGAAGATATTGTCAATGAGGTCATTTCTGGAGAAGATGAAGTTGTTGAACTAAATCTAGATAACGTAGATACAACAGATTCTATTAAAAAGCAAATCAAAGAAGAATTTGATAATGTTGCGGCTATGCTGGACTTTCAAAACTATGGCCACGATATTTTCCGTAGGTATTATATTGATGGTAGAATCTATCATCACCTAGTTATTGATCCCTCTAAAGCTCAAGAGGGTATTCAAGAAATTAGGCCTATTGATGCTCTTAAGATCCGTAAAGTCAAAGAGATCAAAAAAGAAAAAGACCCTGTTACTGGTGCTAATATTGTCAAAAACATTAAAGAATATTTCATTTATACGGAAAGTGAAACAGGCACTAATATTTCCGGTGGTCAAAAGAATAATAATGCTTTAAAAATCTCTCCTGATGCTATTAGTTATGTGACTAGTGGTTTATTGGATGCAAATAGAAAGAAAGTTATTTCCTACTTAGATAAAGCAATGAAGCCTATTAACCAGCTTCGGATGATGGAAGATGCATTAATCATCTATAGATTGGCTAGAGCGCCTGAAAGAAGAATCTTTTATATCGATGTGGGTAACTTACCTCGAGGTAAAGCCGAACAATATCTGAAAGACATTATGACTCGCTATAGAAACAAGCTTGTCTATGATGCCAATACAGGCGATTTGAAAAATGATTCTAAACACATGTCAATGCTTGAAGATTTCTGGCTTCCTCGTAGAGAAGGCGGTAGAGGGACTGAGATCTCAACTCTTCCAGGAGGACAAAACCTCGGAGAGATTGATGACATTGTGTATTTCCAAAAGAAAGTTTTCAAAGCTCTGAACGTTCCTGTTGGTAGAATCAATCCAGAAGAACAGGGCGGAGGTATTCTTGGAAGAACTTCTGAGATTACCAGAGACGAGTTTAAGTTTCAAAAGTTCATAGAAAGGCTTCGTCGTAGATTCTCTGATCTTTTCACGAATATTTTGAAAAAACAGTTACTTCTCAAAGGCATAATCACAGAGGACGACTGGGAATCTTGGAAAGGCGATCTGCATGTAGATTATATTACAGACAATTACTTCTCTGAGCTGAAAAACTCAGAAATGTTAAGAGAGCGGGTCAATATGCTTCGTGAGATTGAACCATATCTCGGCACATTCTATTCAAAGGAATGGGCACAAAAGAACGTATTAATGCTGACCGATGACGATATCAAAACTATGAAAGATCAAATTGATCAAGAAAAGAAGGACGGTGAAATTCCGGATCAAGATCAAGAACCAGATATTTGATTAAAAACAAAATTATTATAAATACTTTTAAATAAAATTATAAGGACTTTTTCAATGGTTGAGAATATTGATAATTTTTTAGACAATGTCGCGAACAAGAACTTTGTAGAGGCAGAGAAGCAGTTCTCTGACATGATTAATACTCGTTTAGCAGATCGCCTTGAATCACATAAGGCTATGATCGCTAACCAAGTGTATAATGGTGTTGATCCTGAAGAGGACATTGATATTGATGATGAAGATGAAATTGAAGTAGAAACTGAAGAAGAAGAAACAGAAGAAGATGCAGAGCTTTAAAGAGTTTGCCAAAAATATTGCTCCAAGAGGTCAAAAGATCATTAAGGTCTTAGATACAAAAGCTGGAGAAACAATGGTAACTAAAGACACTAAAGGTAAGTTCAACGTAATGTTTGACAACCAGGTGGTCGATACTCTGCGCACTGAGAAAGAAGCAATGAGAGCTGCCAAGCAATTCGGCAGCATGATGGGTAAAAGGTAGATTCAAATGAAACTGATTACAGAACATACGGAACAGGTTTCTTATATCGTCGAAGCTAAAGAAGGCGGCGGTAAGAATTACATTATTGAAGGTATCTTTGCCCAAGCGGAACAGAAAAACCGCAATGGAAGAATTTATCCAAAAGCAATTTTGGAATCAGCAGTTTCTAAGTATGATAAGGAACAGGTGAAAACCCAGCGTGCAGTAGGTGAACTGAATCACCCTGCAGGTCCTATCATTAACTTAGATAAAGTTTCCCATCGCATTACCGAACTGAATTGGGACGGTAATAACGTGATGGGGAAAGCACTTATTCTTGACACCCCTAATGGTAAGATTGTGAAAGGTCTCTTAGATGGTGGAGTTAAGCTAGGTGTTTCAACTCGTGGTATGGGAACTCTTGAGCAGAAAGGTGGAGTGAACATGGTCGGTAAAGACTTCGTTCTCAACACCGTAGATATCGTACAAGATCCATCTGCACCATCAGCTTTCGTTAATGGGATTATGGAAGGTGTAGAGTGGGTATGGAACAACGGTGTCTTAGAGCCTCAGGAAATTGAGCAAATTGAGACTGAAATTAAGAATGCTTCTAGATCTGATCGCTCTGCGGTTGAGATGCGGGAGTTTAAGAATTTCCTCTCTAGATTAAATTTTTAACAGGAGATGAATATGTCCGAACAAGAAATGTATGAAGACATTGAATCTGTTGAAGAAATGGTCGTGGATCCTGATCCTGAAGAGGAAGAAGAAGCTCACGACGAATCTGAAGCAGAAGCAGATGATGAAGTATCTGAAGCAATGGCACCTGCAACTAAAGGTAAAGCTGTTGCACCTGAAGTAGATGGTGCAAAGGCTGCTGCTTACGATGCTGCTAAAATTAAAGCATCTGCACCAGCGAAAGCTAAGGTACCTGGCGGCGAGGCACAAAAAGGTGACCAAGTTGCTGATAAGATCCCTGGCACTAAAGCTGGTATGATTAATGCAATGTATCAAGAAATGAACAAGATGAAGAAGTCTAATCTTTCTGCTTCTTACGGAAAAATCATGTCTGCTATGAAGGCAGAAGGTTTTGAAGTAGAAGAGGAAGAAGCTGCTCCAGCTCTCCATGAGAAAGCTGATGCAGTACAAGTCGACTTTACTGCAGACATGGACGCTTTGGTTGAATCCGAAGCTACTCTGTCTGAAACGTTCAAGGACAAAGCAGCTGTTATCTTTGAAGCAGCTATCAAGTCTAAAGTTTCTGATGAAGTTGCACGTATTGAATCCGAACTTCAAGAAGAATTTGCTGAAGAAGTACAAACTGCACGTGAAGAAATGATCGAGCAGGTTGACGGATACATGAACTACGTTGTAGAAAAGTTCATGGAAGAGAACAAGCTGGCAATCGAAAACGGCATTCGTGCCGAGATCGCTGAAGACTTTATGGACAAGCTGAAGGACCTCTTTACTGAGTCCTACATCGATGTTCCCGAGTCCAAAGTTGATCTGGTTGACGAGCTCTCTGAGCAAGTTACTGATCTTGAAGCAAGACTCAATGAAGCCACTGAAACTGCTATTGAGCAAACTCAGTTCATGGAAGAACTCATGCGTGATGCTATCATCCGTGAGCACTCTCGCGATCTGGCTGAAACTCAGGTAGAAAAGTTGAAGTCCCTGGCTGAAGATTTAGATTTTGAAGATCCAAAAACTTTCGCATCGAAGGTTATTACCATCAAAGAATCTTACTTCACCAAGAAAAAAGTAACTGTCGCAGAAGAAGTCGTAGGTGACGAAGCTGAAGAAACTGAAGTTTCTGATGTGATGGCTCGCTACGTATCTGCGATTAAAAGAACCGTAAAATAATTAAGAAAGAAGGTGTATAAGAAATGACTCCTACAATCTCTTACGATAAACTCGTACAGAAGTGGGCTCCAGTACTCAACGAGGAAACTGCTGGTGCTATTTCTGATTCTTACCGCAGACAGGTAACTGCTGCTATCCTGGAAAACCAAGAAAAAGCTATGCGCGAAGAAGCCGCTCAGGGATCCTTCGGCATGGTAAACGAAGCTGGTACCGTAGCTGGTAATGTTCAGAACTTCGATCCTGTACTGATCTCGCTGGTACGTCGTGCTATGCCTAACCTGATGGCTTATGACGTATGTGGCGTACAGCCAATGACTGGTCCTACCGGCCTGATCTTCGCTATGCGTTCTAAGTACAAGACTGCTGGTTCTAAAGCTGGTCAGACAAGCGGCACAGAAGCTCTGTTTGACGAAGCTGCTACCGGTTTCTCTGGTGACTCTGCAACTCAGACCACTGATCCAATGGGTCCATGGGCTGACTCCGCATTCTCCGGTGACTCCACTGTAGACGATGCTGACCGCGGTACTCATGCCATTGGTCGGGGCGTATCGACAGCAGACGGTGAAAACTTCGGCAACTCCGATGCTAACCAGCGTTTCGGTGAGATGGGCTTCACAATCGATAAGCAGACTGTTACTGCTAAAACTCGTGCGCTGAAGGCTGAGTACACCATGGAACTTGCTCAGGATCTGAAGGCAATCCATGGTCTGGAAGCTGAAACTGAGCTGGCTAACATTCTCTCGGCTGAAATCCTGGCGGAAATCAACCGTGAAGTTATCCGTACCATCAACTCCCAAGCTAAGACTGGTTCGCAGGACGTAACTGGTGCTACTTCCACTAAGGGTATCTTTGACCTGGATGTAGATGCTGACGGCCGTTGGTCGGTTGAGAAGTTCAAGGGTCTGGTATTCCAGCTTGACCGTGAAGCTAACGCAATCGCTAAAGATACTCGTCGCGGTCGTGGTAACTTCCTGATCTGTTCGTCTGACGTAGCTTCCGCTCTGGCGGCTGCTGGTATGCTCGACTACGCTCCTGCTATGTCGACCAACCTGAACGTTGATGACACTGGTAACACTTTTGCTGGTGTACTGAACGGTAAGATGCGTGTATACATTGACCCATATGCAGTTGCTGACTACGCTACTGTTGGTTACAAGGGTACCAATGCATACGATGCTGGTGTATTCTACTGCCCATACGTACCACTTACCATGGTTCGTGCGGTTGGTGAGAACGACTTCCAGCCAAAGATTGCCTTCAAGACTCGTTACGGTCTCGCTGCAAACCCATTCGTTGAAAACAGCAGCGGCGTTGGTCAGCAGTCTGACCTTGCTCAAACTGTTAAGCGTAACCAGTACTACAGAATCTTCCGCGTGGACAACATTCTGTAAGCATACAATAACAATAATAAGTGTTATAAATACTGGGTGGATCGAAAGGTCCACCCTTTCTTTTTTTGTGAGGTATGAATGGCAACCTTAACGACGAATAAAAACTACTTACAGCCTACTGGCTTTAAAGTAGTAATTAATAGGACGAACTATCCTAACCTGACATTTTTTGCTCAGTCTGTTAGCCATCCTGACGTATCACTAACTAGTCCAAACGTTCCTTATTCTAGAATCGGTAATGTATCCATTCCCGGTGATGCCTTAGATTACTCGCAATTAAATATTAACTTTATTTTAGATGAGAATATGGAAGCATATACTGAACTGTATAATTGGATGGAAAGTTTGGTTAATATTAATTTTAAAAATACAGACAACGCTGATCCATCTCAAGCTGATATTTCAATTTCAATCTTAACTAGCCATAATAATCAGAACAAGGTTATCACCTATAAAGGATGCAATCCAGTATCTGTTAGTGGCTTAGAGTTAACTGCCATCGCTTCAACCGTTGAGTATCTGACTTTCAATGGAGTCTTTACTTTTACAGGCTTTGAAATTAAGAGTTAACTTTCCCTTAAAAACGTGATATAATAGACCAGTCTAACAAAACTGGAATTTGATATGAAACTAGACTTAGAACACATTCTAGAGATGTGGCGTGAAGATACTGTCATCAATGAAATGAATCTGGATGAGGAATCTCGCAAGACTCCGTCTCTCCATGCAAAGTATCTTGAGATCCATGCTCTCACCAAACTCAGATTAAAAAGAGCTGAGTTAGATCAGAAAACTCTACTCAAGGATAAACGGCTGTATTATAACGGTAAGATGGATGCCGAGACCATTCAGGAAAAAGGATGGGACTTCGATCCTTTTAATGGACTAAAAGTATTGAAAGGTGATATGGATCACTATTACGATGCTGATACAGACATTCAGCAGTCAGAGGAAAAAATTACATACTATAAGACGATTATAAGTACTCTTGACGAGATCATTAACAATATACGATGGCGGCATTCAACTATTAAGAATATGATTGATTGGCGGAGGTTTGAATCTGGAGGATGAGTTACGTGGCTTTATTTGATGACGAAGAATTTATTTCCCATGCAGGACATAAGCTTGGATGGAAAATCGAGATGGATGCCCTTTATACTGATGATTGGCGCTGTCTTGCTAAGATGATCATGGAATACGAGAATAGACCTTTTCGTGAAGCAGTAGGTATTCCACGTGGCGGTGTACGTTTAGGACAAATGCTTAACGAATATGCAACTGGCAATCCAGATGATCCTGTCCTGATTGTTGATGATGTATATACAACTGGAACAAGCTTCAAAGAATTTATTGCCGAAAATTATTTGGTCACTCCAGTAATTTGTTGGGTTGTTTTTGCCCGAAATCCTATTAAGGGCAATATTAATGCCTTGTTCCAAATGCCTTCTAAGATTCGTAAAAAACTTAAGTAATGGAACTTAAATCCAATACCTTACACGTACGTAAGAAGAACCACTCACAACTTCTCGTAGTATCTGAACCACAAATCGCAAATGAACTGAATGATTTCTTTTCCTTTGAGGTTCCTGGTCACAAGTACATGCCTGCGTTTAAGCAACGTAGATGGGACGGTAAGGTACGGTTATATGATATTAATAAACAAGAGCTTCCATGTGGTTTGTATGAGTACCTAGACGAGTTTGTTCGTCCACGTAATTATACGATTGAACTTGATCATGATACCACATACGGCCGACCAGACAGTAGCGTATCGGTTGATCCTAAAGAACTAGCTAAGTTCATCAAATCTCTAAACCTTCCCTTTGAACCACGAGACTATCAGTTTGATGCCATAGCTCAGGCTATTCAGTCTAAAAGACTTATTTTGTTGTCTCCTACGGGTTCAGGTAAGTCTTTGATCATCTATATTCTGATGAGATGGTTTTTGGAGAATGATAATAAGCGTG
>Ga0208644_1003498_pt1 | contig 12191 bp, 25 predicted proteins | sample VirMetDEL_Nov_18_FD_184517 | JGI IMG/M metagenome (GOLD analysis project Ga0208644, IMG submission 184517) | Aqueous microbial communities from the Delaware River and Bay under freshwater to marine salinity gradient to study organic matter... | ecosystem: Environmental > Aquatic > Marine >... | reverse complement strand
AATAAAAAAGAAAAAAGAAGCAGAGACATTTCTATCTGAACAGACAATCCCTAACTTAATGCAACAAGCAGGTATTTCAATGATTAAACTGGAAGATGGTTCTTCCGTTGAAGTCAAACCGTTTTACGCTGCTAAAATTCCTTCATCCAGAGTAGACGAAGCTTTTGATTGGCTACGTGATAATGGATATGGGGATTTAATTAAGAACAATGTAACTTTAACATTTGGCCGTTCGGAAGATCAAATTGCAAAACAATTGGTTGACGAATTACAACAAAAAGGGCATAATGTTAAACAAGCCGAAAAGGTAGAACCAATGACCCTAAAAGCTTTTGTAAAAGAGCAAATAGAAAAGGGTAAGAACGTTCCATCCGATTTATTCGGTGTTTACATTGCAAACAAGACTAAAATAACAACGAAACAATAAGGAGCAAACATGAGCAAAGAAAGCACGGCACAAGCTACTCCAAAAGAAGTAGCTGTCAAAAAAGAAGCGTCTCTTCCAGCGCATTTCAATTTGGAAGAACTAGCAGGACAAGGTAGTGAATTTGTTACCGCAAGGGATGTACGATTACCTATCTTAAAAATCCTTTATGCTAATTCACCAGTACTAGATGAAAGTGATGGTAAATACATTGAGGGTGCTAAACAAGGAGATATCTATAACGAAGTAACAGGAACTCTTTACAAAGGTAAAGATGGAATCATTGTTGCACCTTGTTTATACATCAACACTTTTAATGAGTGGAAAGATAAAGGAGATAGTTTGGGTAGACCAGTTAATATCCATACAGATCCATCTATCTTAACACAAACTAAAAGAGGCGATGATGGTAAAGACAGATTACCAAATGGTAATTATGTTGAAGACACAGGTAATCACTTTGTATATTTATTGGATACTAATTATGCTCCAATAGAAACAGCATTGATTACTATGAAGTCAACTCAAAAAAAGAAATCTAAAACTTGGAATTCTATGATTCAAAGTAGAAGACTAAAAGGTAAGAATGGTTTCTTTAATCCACCAGCATGGTCTACAGCATATAAGTTGAAGACTACCAAAGAATCTAATTCACAGAATTTTTGGTATGGTTGGGTAGTTGAGTTTGACAAATTCTTAAACGAACCTAACATGGTAAATACCTTAGAAGCTACTAAAGCATTTTACGAATCAGCGATGAAAAGTGATATCTTTGGTAAGATTGATTTTGGTAAAGAAGAAGTTAAACCACAGACAAATAACGAATCAGTTCCATTTTAGTTTATGCACAAGCAATTAGCTGAACTATTTGCTGGAGATGATTCTAAGTTCATTAAGGCCACCCTTACAGGGGTGGTCAATGAACGGGGAAAGAAAGAAGCAAATTATACCACGCTTCACGAACCTGTCACGGAAGAACTTTGGAAAGATCATTTAGAAGGTAAATTTAAAATAGGGATACGACCCGAAAAGGGAGAGGTAGCCAAATGGGGTTGTATTGATGTAGATCCAAAAAATTATAAAGATTATTCTACTAAAAAATATGTAGACTTAATTAAAACAACTAACTTACCATTAGTACCTGTTATATCTAAATCAGGAGGACTTCATTTATTTTTATTTTTAAAAGATTGGACAGATGTAAAAGAAATTAGAAAAGTTTTAGACAAATGGAATGACAAATATTTCATGTCCGATGAAGTATTTCCTATGAATAAAGCAGTAGGTATGCCGTACAGCAATGCTAATGCGGCTTCTGAATATGCTTTTGATGAATATGGTAGAGGTATGTTATGTGCGTCCTTTATTGAACTAGCAAAACAAAAACAAACTACTATAGAAGAATTAAAAAATTTTAAAGAGAATTCTTATGAACCAGAATCACAATGGTCACATTATCCTCCTTGTGTTCAAAAATTAATTAATGAAAAATGGCATGGAGATAATAGAAACAATTTATTATTCAATGTTTTAGTATTAGAAACTAAAAAGAATGAAAACATTAGTGTAGAAGATTTAATTAATGTAGCTAGAAAAAGAAACCAAGAAATATTCTCTAGACCGTTAGATGATAAAGAAGTGACTACTTTAGCTAAGTCTATTAAAAAAGGAGGTTACTTTTATAAGTGTCCTCCTAAGCATCAAGAATTACAAAGTATCTGTAATAAAGAATTGTGCAAGTTAAGAATGTTAGGAGTTCAACCAGAAACTCCTTCTATTATAGATAAGTTTACTAATATTACTTTCGTAAAAGATTTAAGAACTATGTACTATGAATTTGATTATGAGGGTCAACATATGGTGGTAACACCAGAAGATATGAAAGATGAGAAATGTTGGCGAGTAAAATTTTTAAAGTATGGAATCTATTGGCTTAGTTTACCTAGACCTAAAAAAGGACCACCTCCATTTGAATTATTATTAAGAGAGATTACCGTACGAGCAAAAGAAAATAAAAATATGCAGTTTGAAGAAACCTTAGAAGACGCACGTTATAAAGGTTTAAAAGATTTCTTTGAAGATACGATTGAAGTAGATGACTTTAATAAGTTAAAAGATGGTTACGTCATATTAGATTCTAAAACAAATCTTTGTTATTTTAAGAGATCTACTATGGATGATTGGTTTAAGAACAAGAAAAGTAAAGTGTTTCACTCTTCGTTAGACGCTATTAAATTACTAGAATGTAAGCGTGTAGAGTACATAGAGGGAGTAAAGAATGTTTGGTCAGTACAAATGCCAGATTTTGTAAACCAACAATCTATTAAAGTGAAGCCACAAGAAAACCAGTTATCGGAGATGGATGATGCGTACCACACAGGAAAATTCAGAAGTCCTCAAGCTTAAAAATATTTATCATAAGACGATAAAGATTTACGGCCCACCAGGCACAGGTAAAACAACTACCTTGGTAGAAAAAGTAGTACGTAAGTATTTAAAAAAAGGAATAGATCCTGAGAAGATTGCTTTTATTTCTTTTACCAACAAAGCAGTAAACACCGCTAGGAAAAGAACTTTAGATGCATTCCCTCATTTATCCGATAAACAATTTAGTAGATTTCAAACCTTACATAAGTATTGCCGCAGATACTTTAATGAAAATATATTTGATATTAAAGAATGTATGATTGATTTTGCATTGGAAGAAACCATTATCAAGCATACCGATAAACGATTAGATGATGAAGGATTTGTATATAAAGATTGGTCACTATCCATTTATGATAAATCTAGAAATATGATGAGACCACCTGTAGATGTATTTAAAGAAGAATCTTATAAACAAGATAATATAGATTTGTTTTTAAAAAAGATTATGGCTTATGAAGCTTTTAAAAAAGCTGATACCAATAATCCTCTAATTGATTTTACGGATATGATTGAACGTGCTATTGATGAAATTACTTTTCCTCCTATTGAAGTATTAATCTTAGATGAAGCACAAGACTTTACCCCATTACAATGGTCAGTTATTTATAAAATAGTAGAGAATGTAAAAAGAGTTTATTTAGCAGGAGATGATGACCAAGCTATTTATAAATGGAATGGCGCAGACCCTAAATATTTTACCACTTATTTTCCAGGGAGAAAAGTAGTATTACGACAGACGTATCGTTTTGGCTCTAATATACATAACTTTTCTCAAATGATTAGAAAAGATATAACCGATAGTATTGAAAAAGAATTTAAAGCTAATCCTAATAAGACAGGAGAGATTAAACGTTATTTATCTTTTAAGGAAATTCCTTTTACCAAGTACCACGGCTCTTGGTTCTTCTTAGCTAGAGTTAATAGAGTAGTTAATCAATTACGTATGATGGCTAAACAAGAAGGTTTATATTTTGCAGATAATAAAGGAAGTAAATCATTTAATGAAAATGAATGGTTAGCTATTAGAGCATGGACAGCATTAACTAAAGGTAAAGCTATTAATAAAAAAGAAGCACAACTGGTATATAAATATATAAGAGAATTAAAAGACCCTAGTTATAGAGAAGATATATTTTGGAGGGGTCAATCTGAATATGCTAAATATGATCTTAGCTATTTACAAAAAGAATGTGGTTTAGATTTACCTGATGATATGAAAGAAAAGACATGGATGCATGTATTAAATAGAAACTTTATTCCTACTCGTAAACTATACTTTGTTAGTTTATTAAAACGTTATGGACAAAAAACTTTAGATGAGGAACCAAAGATTATTATAGACACTATTCATTCTGTAAAAGGGGACGAAGCTGATCATGTATTAATATGCAATAGGTGTGATTATGCATCAGATTACGGCAGAAAGAATAAACAGGAGCGTATTGATGAGAATAGAGTTATGTATACAGCTATTACTAGAGCAGTAAATAGTGTACATATTTTATATTCTAAAGAACGCTATTATTACCCAATTGGGAAACATTACTTAACCTACCAACAGGAGAAAATATACCATGACCGATCCAAACATATTTAAAGAAATATTCCCGTCCTTACGGCAAGAAGGAGGAAACCATTATCAAAAACATAAAATACAACCTTATGAATTTATAACAGCTAATAATTTATCTTTCTTTCAAGGCAATGTAATTAAATATGTAGTTCGTTATAAAGATAAAAACGGTATTGAAGATTTAAAAAAGATTATTCACTATTGTGAATTAGAAATAGAACAATTGAAAAAATAATGGATAGTTCAGCTAAAGGAAAAATAGCAGAATTATATGCCATAAATTATTTTATGGAAAAAGGATATTATGTAGCTGTTTCACAGGATCCCTCTTGTCCTTTTGATTTAGTGGTCACTGATAAAACAGGTAAATCTACATTAGTAGATGTTAAAAATTTAAAAACAAGAAAGACAGCTAGTGCAGGATCTAAAGCGGGAGATAGAATAGGTCGTAGTTCTTCTCAAAAACAAAAGATAATGGGAATAGAACTATTTGAAATAGATATTTTTTCTTGTCAAAACAATTATAAAGTGTATAACAAACGAATCAAATGACTGGATTACAATTATCAATGACTTTTAAAAAGACCATGTGGTCTACTCCATCCGAGTATAAAGATTTATCAGGTTATACTGAAATAGCAATAGATTTAGAAACTAGAGATGATGCTATATCTAATAAATTAGGTGCTGGTTGGGCTACAGGACAAGGAGAAGTTATTGGTTTTGCTGTAGCAGTAGAAGGTTGGCAAGCGTATTATCCATTTAATCATGCAGGTGGTGGAAACATGATACCTGAACAAGTAATTAAATATATGCATGATGTTTGTGCATTACCAGCTACTAAAATATTTCACAATGCTCAATACGATGTAGGTTGGCTCCGACATATGGGAATTAAAATTAATGGAGAAATTGTAGATACGATGATAGCGGCGGCTATTATAGATGAGAATAGATGGTCATATTCCTTAAACAATGTGGCACGAGATTATTTAGGAGAGATTAAAGCAGAAACAGATTTGATTGAAGCGGCTAAAGATCATGGAGTAGATCATAAAGCAGAGATGTGGAAATTACCAAGTGAACATGTGGGTTTCTATGCGGAACAAGATGCACGGCTCACGTACCTATTATGGCAACGATTTAAACATGAAATTAAAACACAAAGTTTAGAAACTGTATGGGAACTAGAATGTAAATTACTTCCTAACTTAATTAAAATGCGTGAACGAGGAATAAGAGTAGATGTAGAAAAAGCAGAATTATTAAAAAAAGATTTTATTAATCAAGAGAAAACAAAATTATCAGAAATAAAACAATTAATAGGATCGGATATAGATATTTGGGCGGCAAGACAGATAGGACTAGCCTTTGATAAATTAAAGATACCTTATCCACGAACTGAAAAAACAGGCGAGCCATCATTTACTCAAAATTGGTTGCATAATTCTGAACATAGAATATCTAAACTAATTGTGCAAGCCCGCGAAATTAACAAGTTTCATAATACATTTTTGCAAGGCATATTAAAATATGAACACAAAGGTAGAGTGCATGCAGAAATTAATCAATTACGTTCTGATAATGGTGGAACTGTTTCTGGAAGACTTAGTATGTCTAACCCTAATTTACAGCAATTACCTGCTAGAAATAAGGAATTTGGGCCAAAAATAAGAGGATTATTCTTACCAGAAGAGGGTTATAAGTGGGGTTCTTTTGATTATTCGCAACAAGAACCACGAATGGTAGTGCATTATGCTTCTTCTATTGGTGATGGTTATGAAGGTTCACAAGAATTAGTTGCCGCATATGAAAATGCTTCAGCAGATTTTCATCAAACAGTTGCAGATCTTTGTGGTATTGAACGAACACAAGCTAAAACTATTGGTTTAGGTTTGATGTATGGAATGGGAAAAAATAAATTAGCCGCAAGTTTAGGTTTATCTAAAGAAGATGCGGATGTTTTAATTTCTAAATATAATAGAAAAGTTCCTTTTGTAAAATTACTATCTGATCGTTGTATGAAAAAAGCAAATGATGATGGAGTGATAAGAACTAAAAAAGGTAGAAAATGTCGTTTTGATAAATGGGAAACAAAAGATTGGGGATTACATATGGCAGATACAGAAGAAAACATTAGAGCCAAATATGGAAAAGATAATATGAAACGAGCATATACTTACAAAGCATTAAATAGATTAATTCAAGGATCCGCCGCAGATCAAACAAAACAAGCAATTGTTTCTTGTGCGGAAGCTGGCTATCTTCCTATATTGCAAATTCATGATGAATTATGTTTTAATATTAAAGGCAAAGAAGATGCAAAAGAAATCAAACACATTATGGAAAATTGTATGGAATTTAAAGTACCAAGTGTGGTAGATATATCTATAGGAGATGATTTTGGACAAGCTTCATAAAAATCAAGTTGCGGGTTTTGGTACTGTTATTTGGCCTTGGTATAGAGTGTTTAAAGAACGATTAGAATTAATTAAATTTGACGATGTAAAAGTTATTCATGGTACACACCATGATTTTAAATCAACTATTAGAGAAGATATAAAACAAAACGGATTGTTGTGTCCTTTAGTAGTAGATAAAGATCTACAATTAAGAAATGGTAATCATAGATTTAAAGTTATTCGTAAATTTGGAGATGCATCTATATTTTATAAAGCTCAGTCCGATGAAGAAGTAAATTTTTTATCTAGATTTAATGTAAAAGTTTGGGAACTTCATCCACATATTAATGATCTAAGTTTTTGTTTTGAGGGAAAAATGGAAAAATATACTAATAAATGTTTACATTTATTTGAAAATAATATTAGAATAGCCAAAAAATAAAGGACAAACATCCATCTCTGGAAACACCAGTTATTAATAAGAAAATTTTTTTTAGTCCTTTAAGTAGATATTTCTAATTCTTCTACTGGACTTTTCATTATTCTTTCAGCCTCTTGATGATATGCAGAAATCATTTTCTTTCTGATTTCCTTTATCTCTTTTTCAATCTCAGTTAAACCAACAGTGTACCCGTGTTCTAAATACTCTTGTGTCCACTTTGATTCTAATGAGATCTTATCAGCTAAAAGCTTTTGATCTATATTCATTAGATCTCCTCAAATGTAATAAAGATTTTCTTAGGTGTGTTTGCGCTTTCACTAATCTCGTACTCACCTTTATTAAGTTTGTCTATAAAAGCAATTTTTGCGCTATCATCATCATTTGCACTTACGGCACAATCTATTTTTTTACCAGCATAATGTGCGATAAAGCGATATTGCTTCATATTTATATATTATAAAGTTAAAATTATTGTAAATCAAGCATTTTATTTAATACTATTCCCTTGACAAGAGTATAAATATTGATAGTTAATTGTAATGGCAAAGACAAAAAACCAAGTCACTATCAGTGAAAAAGCTATCAAAAAGCTTCTTAATATGTGCCAAACTAACCTTTTGATGCAACATGAATACAAAGAACAGATACAGCAACAGGGCTATGAGATTAATGCTTTGCGAAAAAAGATTGATTTACTTGAAATATGCGTGCAAAAGAAGAGAAAAGAGGAACATTGAGCGATTTTCATGAAAGTTTAAAGGTTCTGGCCTCTAAATTAGATAAAGAAGAATATTCTTTCGTAGCGGGAGTGATGTTTAGATGTTTAATGGGTACTAGGTTTGGTTATCATGACCATGATCAACGAATTTTACAAGATATACACAACACATGGGTTAAAAACCGCGATAAAGTTATCAAAACAAAGAAAAAAATATTTAAATTAAAAGTGTTGAAAGGTGGAAAAATTGAAAAATAACATATACAATAGTTCTATGCCTTTTGATATTGAATCTAAAGATAATCCCATTAATTCGGAGTGGTCTGGACAGGAAATAACTAACCTGATATCTGATATTCATGAAGATTATGAAACTTTTACTAAACAGAGGGCTAACCCAAGCGTAGTTTTACATTATCGTGACTTACTCTCCTACCTTATTAAGACTTATGGGCACTAGTTTTGCCTCTGTGTTATTAAATACTGCCGAAGTACCATCTGAACAAAAATTATGGCGAGGAGTTCTTTGCAATGCCTTGGAAGATGCATCTTTAGAACAGAACGATAGAAAATCTAGCATCTACAAATCACAAGCACATAATTGGATACTAACTAAATCAGAAGACTTTGCTACCGTTTGTTATTGGGCTGGTTTTACTCCTGAGCATATTAATGAAAAATACACGAAAGCGGTACAAAATTTTGACATTAAATTCACTAATAAACAGGTAGCTTGGGCTAAGTATTATATTCAATATAACAAATATAAGAACAGCAAAGACCCTGACTCTAAAAAATATCATAAAGTGCGCATGGAACAATTACGAAAAAATGTCATAGATGCAACCACTTATGTAATTACCTCCATTTTTATTTCCACCATCTGTTGACCTAGACCTTCCTATCACTCATAATTTCATCGGAGGAATATTATGGCAAAAAAGAAAAAAGCAGAAACGATTGAAGATATCTTAGATAGAATAATGGAAGATATTGAATTAATTAAAGAAAAATGCGTTTGCAACGGGGAAGAAGACTACGCGGTAGACGAAGACTTTGAGGATGAAGACGAAGACTAGATTTTAGGTTATACTAAGGGGTAGAAGAGTTCCAAATTCTTACTACCCCTTATGCGCGCTGTCGGCTACTTGTGCCGAGCATTGTAATCAAATAAAAATTTGACTACAAAGACCTTAATCTTATAATTTTAATACCATTAAATCAAGAAATTTGTTATTTTAAAACTACATAAATTACAGTAAATAATATAGCTAATCCAAATATAGCTTTATCTGCCTCTGTCATATATCCTCCTTGCTGTTATTACATTTTGTACAGTTTGTATCTTTAAGGCTAATAGTACTTGTTTCCTTAATTGTTCTAATACTTGCGCATGAGTGTATTTCTTGCGTAATGCCCCGTTGCCAAAGGCAATCTCATAACAGGTATCTATGAACATTTTGTCTTGAACCTTGGGGCTAATATACGAGGGTAGCGCTACACGGATCACGGCTCTAGGCTCTTGCATGCTTTAATATATCTTTTAATGTATTGGAAATTTCTTCCATAGTTAAATTTAAATCAATTAGTTCCATGCGTATTTCTTCCTGTGTTTGATGCATAGTTTTATCTTCTGAGCCACCACGCATCGCACTAGATATTAATTCTAATTGCTCTTTAATTTGTGTTATCCGTTCTTTGTCTATCATTGTTTATTATCCTTTCGTTTAAACCATTTCTTTTTTCTATGTTTCTTAAATTCTTCTAGGGAAAGAATATCTATAAATTCACGCGCATAGATATTATGTTTCCATCTATAATAACGCTTTAAATTAAAAAAATGTATTTCAGCGTCTTTTTTAGTTAAGAAAAATCCATAATGTTTTATTTGTTTAACCCTATCTTTAGGGTTATTAGTCATTAAAGTTTCCCTATACCTAACTATGTATTGAGGTGAATTATGAAACAATTCATAATTTTTTAAATCTTGTAATGTCGGTTCTGGTAGTTTCATTTTAAATAATATTTCTGTTTTAATTGTTGTTTAACTTTTGCCCAAAAGTTCTTTGCCCATTCGGTTTGTGCCATCATGTGAGCCATACTTGCCTTGCTGTATCTACATACAGGACAAAGTTTTCCAATGCAATGATTATTTTTCATCAATACTCCTTTTTTGTTTAACTCTTCCGTCATTAGTTCTTTCAATATGTTGCCATTTACATTGAATAACCGTTTTTCCTGTATCACACCAAATCACTATATCGTGGCCATAAGGTCTAGTGTGTATCCAATGTTTTTGATATGTCGGTAAACTTATAATCGTCATATTAATCCTCATTACAATCTATAACCATGGGAAAACCATCCACGCCCCAACTGTCATAACTTAACTCTTCAATTTGATCTATATCTAGTTCTTGGGCTTTTTGTATGGCCTCCTCATGACTATTTGCCTCAATCTCTATTCTATGAGCCTCGCTTGTGCTTATTACTACATTAAATGTTTTCATTATTTTTCCTCCTTGTTTATATGTTTTAAATCTTCATAATTAGAACACCATTCAAAAAAATCTTTTGGTGTATCAGACCATTGATTTTCAAAGTCTGGATCATCATTTAATAGACTAACAAATTCATTCCGTGCCTCTTGATATGTTTTCATTATATATCCTCCTTTTTATGTTTAACTTTCTTTCATGTTCTTGTGCTTTATCCCAAACTTTTATAAATTTATCTATGAAATTAAACTGTTCTTCGTTTAAATCCCCATGATATCTTGAATATTCATCCGCAGAGAGTAAAGGGTGTAAATTATTTTTATCACCCCAATCGTTGTATATTTTTACTAATTTATTTATCATGTTATTCCCCCTGTTCAAAATAATCATAAAGTTCACTAGCAATTTCAGAAGTAATATCTGCAAAATGACTTTCTTTTGCATCAATAAAATTTTCCCATTTTTTATCGGACATACTTTCATTTACATGTTTTTTGGCGATAACTTGCCATAACACTTTATTCGTATCCCAACTATCTGAAACTTTACCGTCATTATCTATTAATTGTAATTTCATTATCCCACCTTTTTAATTAAATTTAAATCAACTTTTTCAAGATCCTCAAAAATTTTAGTAATAGTAGTATCTGATAAAATCTCACTATTAAACACACAATTCTCAATAACTGAATTGTCTTCTAAAATAAAATTTACATTTAGTTTTAAAGTGTTTATTTCTATGTCTCTAACTTTCATTATGCCACCTCCTCTATATTAAACTGCATTGGTTTCACAGCACCGCCCATATCAAAGTCGTAAATAAAATAATAAACATTTGGGTCGTTAGATACAAACTGTTTATCTTTAACTTTAATGCCAACTTGATATTTTTTATTATGATCATCTTCATGAATTATAGACACATGAACATCATTGGTTTTAAATTTATCTCTAACGGCCAAAGCAACGGCGCAAGATAATCCGCAACCGCCTTGACCCTCATATATATTTTTTTGTGTTATTTGTATTTGCATAGTTTTACTCCTTGGTTAATTGTTAAAACTAGTGAGCAACCTACTTAACTCATGCATGAGCAAGCAACCTCGCAACTGAGATTTTATTGTAAGACAATCTCACTAGCCTTTCACAGTATTTTAGCCCTTGCGTAGTTAGTGCTGTTTCCATGTATTCCCTCCTAACAAGGCATAAACAAAGTTTATGAGCATACGCAAGATACAGGATTGCTGTATCACCTTTGTTTAGCTTTGGGAAAACTCCCCTTGGCGCTAAACGAGCCGTGTTTACTTTGGCTAGCCTTTATAACATCAGGTGTCTAATTAAGTACGACCTATTTGTACACCAAAGTAGTGAGACGCTCAGTATCAATGTAAGCCAACGCCTCGCATACAGGTGTATAAAACAATTGTGGCAGAATTATGTCACAGGGTAAAAAAGAATTGTTTAAAATCAATGATTTAAAACCTCGTAGGATATAAAACCCTACGAGGCGGGAAAGGACAGTCATTATGAAAGTAATGATTGTATGGGTAAAGATTAATTTATTTTGATTAATTTGTCAAATGTTATTTTGCATGCAACTATTACGCGAAATTATGGTCAATTATGCGAACAGGATAGGAACAGGAACAGAACACCGTGATACGAGGGTCTTGGGTCGTGTGGATAGGTTTATTACACGAATGT
>Ga0208644_1003497_pt1 | contig 12192 bp, 17 predicted proteins | sample VirMetDEL_Nov_18_FD_184517 | JGI IMG/M metagenome (GOLD analysis project Ga0208644, IMG submission 184517) | Aqueous microbial communities from the Delaware River and Bay under freshwater to marine salinity gradient to study organic matter... | ecosystem: Environmental > Aquatic > Marine >... | reverse complement strand
CTTACTGAGTAGCCCTCTCAGCGTTAGATAACAGTATGAGCCCTATAACCGACATTGAGCAACGCGACACGCTATTTACTTAAACGATCCTCTAAAAGCATCTCATAAATACGATCTACACGGGCCTCTATGCGCTCTACACGGCCGCGTAAATTATGGTTTCCGTTACCGTCCGGCCGCAGCTCTGATAAATAATATTTGACTAGATGACGTACCAGGGCAAACCCTGCACCCAATAGGCTACAAATACTTAGGCTAATGGCTAACAGGGTTTGCGCTGTATCCACTATTTAGACCCTAAACCAAAATCTTTCTCGTTTGGCTGTAGAGCTTTTAACAAAGGTCCTACAAGCCCTGCAACAAAAGCATTAAGTAATACTTTAGGGTCTGTAATACCGGAAATGTATAAAGCCGCAACGCTCGCTAAAGCTGCCCGGCCGTAACTATATGCAGCCGCCTCTAATTGCTTTTTATTCATTTTTGCCTTTCGCGCCCCTTAGTTATTTTTGTCTAAGTACCGCTACGGCATGAGTACCGGACGCGGTAACACCATATAGAGCTTCTAAATCCCCTACGGTAACGGTTAATTTATCGCCGTTATCTAATCTATAGCCATTACTTGTAGTTACATTGGAAGCGCCTAAATAAATCGCCCCTCCACCTAAATTATGTAAATAAGCGGTTTGATAAGAATTTGTAGCCGGCACAATAACTGTAGCTGTCGTACCTACGTTTACTTGTGAACTAATCGGCATTAGTTAATCCTAACTTTGTAATTATCTTAGCGGCTTTTTCCGCATTTACGTTTATTTCAAAGTGCATTTCATCTTTACGGTTTCGGTAATCGCCACCCCACGCTAATCCGTATTTTTTAGCTAATGCTCTAATCATAGGTACTTTATCGGCTGGAAATGTGCCCACAGCTGCTAGCGGGTGTTTAGTCGCATTTAGATCTATTGCCGTACCGCTGCTATGGCAGCTTAAACGATCTGTACTACCACGTACCATACGATACGCGTAACCCCACTCATCTAAACCACCTTCATCTATTGGCTCAATAAGTGCGTGAAATTCTGCGGCAAACCCAATTAATAAAGGTGCTACAGCCTCGGCGCATCTAAGTTTTCTATTAGTGCCGGGTACAGCGTAACTTTTAATACAAATCTCAGCTGGATTTACACTAGCCGGCCAACCATTATAACTTATTTCCATAATTGTATTTTTTATATATTAACTTAATAGTAACTTAGCTTCTTGTTCTGTAATTCCTAATTTCTCTAATAACGCTGTTTTCAAAATTGCCGTTTCAGCTTCTTTTGTAGTTTGGTTAGCTGCTTCTGCTTGTGCGCGTTCTACTTCAGCAATTTCTTGTAGCGTGTATTCACGATAAATTTCTGTGCCATTTTCAATATTTATTATTTTTTCTCTATACATAATTACGCTCCATAAACATATAAAGTACCATTATCAAAATTACCGGTAGACGATACAATACTAACCGATGTAATTGCCGCAGAAGCGGAATAAAAACCTATTTGGCTTGTTATGCTTTGCGAGCTTCCTCCGGCTGCCGATGCACCAGCGTTTCCCATAATTGCTTTAATCCCAGTTGATTTACCACCAGACACCCAAACACCCCCAGTAACTTGCGATCCAGCATTGGACGACATTGTTGTTAAATTAAATCTATCATTGGCTGTGTTTTGTTGTATACCATAACTGCTAGCGCTATAAGTGGAACTCGGATTAATATCAAATCCAACGTTTCCGTAATTTGCCGCTGTATCGCCGTTAAACCTTAATGCAATTAAAGAAGAAGCATTAGCGGAAGACGCTTGTACGACAAAAATCATAAAATCCTCTATATTTGAAATTCCGCTAACTGTAATAGTTGCCGCGCCCGTTAATGCAGTACCACCTGCGTTGAGTAAAGTCCAATTTTTGCCACTTCCTGCAGCAGCCCATTTTAATCCTGTTGAAGTGCTGGAGTCAGCCGTTAAAACAGTATTATCAGCACCAACGGCTAATCTTGTATCACTTGTACTATAAGTATATAAATCCCCTTTCGTAGTAAGCGGTGATGTCGCACCTGTTTGTATATAATCATAAAATATAGCGGCACTTGTGCTAGTAAAATAAAGTATTCCTGCATCATATTGCGGAAGTATCAAACTTCCAGCTGTATTAACTGTCGCTGTACCAGCCGTAATAGTGGTTGCGCCTGATCCTACATTTTGTATAAAAACCGTATCACCAGCGGAAAATAAACCCGTGTTAACTGTAATAGTAGTAGCGCTTGACGAGTTCATAGCTATAGTAGTGCCGGCATCTGCCGCTGTTAATACATAACTAACGGTTTTAGTAACGGCCGCGCCCCCACCCATAGCCGTAGCTTGTAAATCCGTCATTTGTGCAGCCGTTAAAACTTGGCCTGTCGTAAAAGTTTGTTTAGCCATTGTTACCCCCTAATAGGCCAATACGCCGGTGTCTAATACCCCGTATTGGCTTGAGTCTAGTATAAAACCGTCTATTATCGGCTCTAATGTAGTAAATGTCGTTTTCCAGCTATTAGGGGTAATAGTCATAGCCACCCCAAAAATTTGTAAAGTCTTTGTCAACGTGGATAAACCTGGTTGATTAGTAGTTATAGTTATTGGATCAAAAAAATCTAAATCTAAAGCGGCAATTATGCCGGCATTATAATTTTCTGTGTATAAATCAAGGGTTATAGCATCACAGCGTATAGATGTATCTTTACGGCTAGCTACATAGGCCTGGGCATAATCTAAAGCCTCCGCGTCTGTCTGCATTAATAGATTTTGTTGGTTATAACTATGAGTAAAATATCTGTCTATACTGGTTTGGTCTATGGCTAATTGTGTAGTGCCCCCGGTGCGGGTAATGCTAGCCGCGTTGTAAACCAAAGTATCATCTAAACGCCATACGGCATTAAAATAACTTATATTTGTGCCATTATCGTTAAAAACAGTAGGCGTACCTCCAATACTGGCAGCTGTCACGTTTCTATCTTGAAATACAAATGAGCCAGTAGCATCTACGTATAGTGCTCCATATTCGCTTAAAGTAACCGTTTGCATAGCGGCCAGGCTTGTTCGCGCCGTACCTGGATCATTTTGTAAAGTAGTTAAGCCGGCATCTACATCACGCATAGATACAGGCCAACCGATTTCATCTAAAATTTGATTAATACGTGTGCCGGACAAATCGCCGGCAGCTGCTCCGGCTACCGTAGATATTTGTGCATTTTGCGCGAGTCTAAACGCATCTACGGCCGTAATAGTGGTATAAACAACGTCATTAGCATTTCTAGGCGTTGTCGTTGTATAGCTTGTAATAAAACCGCTAAAAATAGGATAAGTATTAGCGCCGTAGGTAGCGCTAATTGCTACTTTTCGCATAGGATCTAACAAACCAAAATAAGGGCTATTAGGATTTTGTGGGTTAAAATCTCCATTTTGATCTACAATACGTAAAGTTAATGTACCGGTTTGAAATTGATCCGCCTGGGGATTACGCCCTCTAATAGTTTGTATGTTATCCACTACATTAGACACATCTACAATTACAGCGGCACTATCGGCTAAAACATTTGTGCCTAAAATTCCAGTATCTAAAATCATGGCTTGAGCAAAACTTGGCCCGGTACTAAAGTTAATAACTGCATTTATATTAGGCAGCGTCATAATCCACCGTTATAACGTAGCGGTAAACCTTTACGCTCAATAGCTAAAAATGCACGCTGTACCGCGTCCTCTACCATATCGTCATTACCTATAACCCCTGCATTGACATTTACCGTTATATTGTCTGCCATGCGAAAACGCGCCGGATCAAAACCTATAAAAGCGGGTAACGCCGAGTTATAAGTGCTTTCTATAAGGCTTAATGCATTTTCACTTTCCGCTAATAAAGCATCTGCTAAAGCTAATTCTGACTCTGCTAAAATACTAATAGCGTCTGAGTGTGCGTTTAAAGCTGCTATAGCATCGGGATTACCGGCCGCAGCGAAGGTAAATATATCGGGATTTAAAGTAGTAATACTACCGTAATCTTGTGAAGGAATTATAGGCGATAAATTAAATTGTATTTGTGACATTTCTATCAATTTACGTAAAGCGGCATCTAAATTTTCTAAATTTATAAGATCTTTAGGTTTGAATTTATCTAATAAATTATTAATATCGGTTAATTTATAAGTTTGATTTTGCAAACTACCTAATATTAATAATTCCGCGTTTAATTGTTTTGCTAATGCCGTAGCCCGGTCTGCATCTTTTGCAGCTATAGCATCATCTAGTTCTAGCATTAATTGTTTAACTAATAAACGCTGTGCATCATTGGCTAATTGTGCTTTTTGTTGTTGCGTAGCATTGTCGCCTAATTTTGCTATGGCTTCTTGATTAGCCAATATAGCCGCTTGGTTTTGTATTTTGTCTAAATCAAATACGTCCTCGCCCTTGCCTAATGCTAATGCGGCTTTATCTAATGCTAATTGTATTTGTTTTTGTTTAGCCTTTTCTTTTTCGGCTGCAGCCTGTTTTTTACTTAACGCCAATAATTCTTTAGCACGTTTGGCGGCTTCGGCTTCGGCTTTTTTGCGTGCAGCGTCTATTTTAGCTTGTGCGTCTGTAGATCCGGAAATAGTCATAGGTGTACTAAAGGGTTTAGGCGCTAATCTTTGAGCTTCTCCCATACCTTGTAATATTTTTAAATATGCGCCAATAACCGGTATATTGCCTACATCAAATAGAGATACGTTTGCAGCACCAGGTAAGGTATTTAATGCGCTTGTTAGTGTAGATATACCTGTAATAACGTCTGCGATTTGTGTACCAAAATTTTCCATAGCTTGAGTAGCGCCACTTATGCCATTATCACCGGCTAATAAAGCAAAACTATCTACAAGGCTTTTACCTATAGTTTCTTGCATATTATCAAATGACACTTTTAATAAATCTATTTTACCTGCATAAGTATCTAGCCGAGCTTGATTTTGTCCACTAAATTGAGCATTTAATTTAGCTTGTATTTCCTCAAAAGATGCCGTTTTTAGTTCGGCTTGTGTTAAACCTATATTGTATTTAGTTAAACCCTTTGTATTACCTAAAAATGCTTTACTTAAATCGCTGGCTACCGTTACTAAATCTACACCGCTGCCGGCCGCAACATCTAACGCGGTTTTTAATAATTCTTGTGATTTATTTACGCTACCGGTAGTTGTTAATAATTTTTCAAACGCTGGCCGTAATTGAGTATCTGCTACCCCGCTTAGGGCTTCTAGATCGCTTATAAAGGTTTTTACCCGTGTGTCCTCAAAACCTAAGCCTAAATTATAAATAGTTTTATTTAATTTAGCTGCTGCAGCTTCATCTTGTATAAACGCTTTTGCAGCCGCTTTACCAAAAGCTACTACTGAACCAACACTAAAAGCTATGCCAAAGGATTTAGCTAGATTTTTTACACCATTTTGTAATTTAGTAGTGCTACTTTCGGCTTGTTTAAATGCTTTTTTGCCTGTAAATTCTGAGCCGATATTAATGGCTACATCTGTTTGTAACGCCATTATGCAGCCTTTCTACCTTTTTTAACTAATTCAAAATTTTGTTTACTGGTTTCTATTGCTTTTAAAACCGCTGCGTTAGTTTTCCCGCCGTCCTCGGCCCAGGCTCTAAATATTGCGCGGCCTTTCATTTTACGAGTTCTACGCCCTGGCCCATTTGTATTAGCAGCTGCATCTACTATGCGCCCGGTAGCATCTAAAGCGTCTATAAACTGTTTACCGGCGTTAGGATTTAGACTCTGTGAGTATTGTTTACCGCTGGCTCTTTGTGTGCCATACACGCCATTTTTATAACTTAAAACCATAGGCCCAGGTGTTCTACCATTAGGATTTAAACGCCCGGCGGTTTCATAAATAGCACCCGCAGCGCTGTAATTAACAATACGGGCCAAAGCTCTAAAACCTTTGTTATTAGGTTTACTAGGCGTAGTTTTATAACCTATATTTGATACGGCTTCTCGGTAATCGTATTTAGGAAATGCTCGGTAATTAATTGTATCCTCGCTGCTAAGCGGCCTACTCCAGCCACTTAAAACCGTACTTGGTATAAAACCTTTAGCTTTAGCTGTAATTGGTCTTAATAGAGCGCTTAATTCTTTTTGTAATTGTTTAGATAGATCGGGTGCAAATTGCCGTAATGCTTTACGCGCCTCTATAGCGCCTTTTATTTCGGTTGGCATTTTGCACCTCCTTAGCTCTATCGGTTAAAACTTTTAACACGTTTTTAAACATTACATCATCTAGATCTAATAAATACTGGGGCGCTATGCCGGTTTCTACCGCAATTTGTGCGATTAGATAACCAAAGCTACCGCGCCCCACTATTCCAAAGGGTCATCATCTAAAACCTCAACTTTCGCCAAAGTTTCTAGAAAATCCGCCCCAAACGTTTTTACTACCTCGCCGCTTGTGCGTAAACACTCCCACGCAAGCCAGTACACATCACTTTGTTTTTCATCATCTCTAAAGGCTTTGTGAAAACCTTTTTTTGCATACAACTCAAAGGCGTACTCAATACGCGGCGTAATCTTATGCTCGCTTACGCTGCCGTCTGCCCTTGTTATTTTGAGTTTTGCCATTATTTGCCCCTTTGTTTGGTTATCAGCTTGTGGTAATTACTATAGGTGAATTACAGGTAAATGTAATGCTTTGTGTGGAAATATCGCCGACAGCTCCGTTAATATCTGTAGTGTTATTGACTAAAACTGTGGTGCTATAAAGCGGGTTAGTAGCTGACGTAGCCGCGCTAGTTTGCTTTAGCGTAAGGGCTACAGTAGTGCCCCACGCAGCTTGCAAAGTTTGTAATACGTTGCTGGTAGCAGTATCATTTAGAAAATCTAAAGTAATAGTGCTAGCCTCTAAACCCTTAACAAATTTGTGCGCGGTATCGCCCATAGCTGTTACCTCTAGCTCGTCAAAGCTACGGTTAATAGTTGCACTAGTAACGTGATCCGATAAGGCTACGCTATTAAGCGTTACTACTACGCCGTTAGATAGGAAAATTGCCATTTTTTATACCTCTGTTTCTTGTGTGGGTGTTTCTGCCGGTGTTTCTTTTTCTTTCTTTGTTTCTTTAACCTCTTTAGGCAATTCTTGGCCTATCTTGATTAAGAACGCTTTTTCTTCGTCTGTAAGTGCCATTTTAGCTCCAGCTCGTTAGTACGGATATTTGTAGATCACTTGTAAGCAAGTCGCCGCTAGGTAAAGTTAAAACGCTAGGTGCGGTTACAGCTGTAACGTTAAATACCAGGTTACTAGCTGCTAACTTTCCAAACACGGCTACTATCGTATCCTCTATGCCTTGTAAATTGCCTTCATTTGAAAACATAGGTACGGTCATAATAATTTTAAAATTAGCCATAGGCGATATAGCAGAATAAGAATTATTACTAGGCGTAATGTATGGATCTGCCGGGGCTACTACTACGCTATTAGCTACGATAGTGCTGGGCGGATAACTAAAGGTACTCCACACAGCATTATTAGCTAAAGCATTAGCAATAGTGCTACGTAACGTTGTTATTGCAGCCGCTGGCATTAGCCCACCATAGAGTTAGGCGCTAAGTATGGCGCTAATAAACCGCGTATAGATGCCATAAGGGTATTAGACATTTTAAAAGGGCTAGGGCTGTAACCGTCCACGCTTACGCCGCCATTTTGTGTGCTAAAACGGCTAGTCCATATATTTTCAGCCAGCATAAGCGCAGCTGCATTTATAGCCGGTGTATTGGCATACTGCGTAGTTTTTGTATCGTCACCGGTCATAGTGCCGCTAGGTACTACGCGTCTGAAATTTTGATTAGCTGCGGTTTTTGCATATTGGATAAAACTATAACCTTGTGGATATTGATAATAATTAAGTTGAAAATTAAAAGCCGGCAAAAGATTAGTAGTACCAGCGCTAAAGGGTACTGTGCCGGTAATGGTATAACTACCGTTAAATGTAGCGCCAGCCCCGGCTACGGTGACGGTTTGGCCCGTAGTAAATAGGCCAGGGTTGGCTATCATGACCGTAGCTACATTATCTACTAATGCAGTACCCACTACGGGAGCAACATCAAACCACAAAAAACTATTTATTAGATCTTGTGCCGCCTGACAGGTATCCTCTATCCAGGTGTAATTATCGTACAAAGTGCCTACGCCTAATGATGCTTTTAGCGTTGCGGCGGTTACGTATGTAGCTGGCATTTTGTACCTTCCTTTGTAGGTCTGCTAGAGCCAAAGGGCTAAGGCCCTAGCAGACTATTAGTTAGTTATTATGCTTTTTGGTACTTGATAATGCCATTAGGCATTTTGGCAATAGTTGCCATAAAGCCATAAATAGCTACCTGTACTTGTAGGTTTGAAACTACGTTTACGCTCATATAAGCCTGTGGGCTACGGTAAACAGTAAACGCCTCCGGCGCTAGAATAATTGCGCTGTTATCATCAAAAGTAGTAGCGCTAAAATTCTTATCTACATATAGATCAAGGCCCAATACTGAACCCCGGATAGATGTAGGTGCTACCTGTCCAGCTGCGTTCATTGGTTGCAACGCTGTAAATACTGGGCGCTTTGTAGTGTCTTGTGCTGAAATAAGCGCGCCCCATTGTGCAGGATTTGCTAGGTAATTAGTTGCAAAATAACCAGTATTTGTATAAATGGTCTGTGCGCCTTCAGCTGCAAAATCTACAATACCGTCAAGATCTGCGGTTGTAGCTGTGCCGTTCATACCAGCGGCTAATAGTGCGGTTAGTACAGCGGTATCAATAGTTTTCAAATAAGCATTTTGGAGCTGAGCTGTCAATTCAGCGTAAAAATTCGGATCTGACCGCTCTAGGAGCTCAACGCTAAGCGTATTCATACCTGAGTACTTGGACACAGTTCCAGATAAATAAGCCGTTACCATGCCAGTATTTTGAACAGCGCCGCCCTCAGCCTCTACGGTTACTACTGGGGCTACACCTGTGCCGCCTCCAGCTGACGTAACCAGGCTAGGCACTTGGATAGTCATGCCGCTAGCAGGGAGCGTACCTTGTGAGCAGGCATCAATAGCGGGAGTACCAAAACGAGTATTAGTTACAAACTCTGTTAGGTATTGTGTAGGTGAAAACGCAGGGTTTGTAGAAAAATCGTCATCTGCGGCGGTTACGTATAGCTTGCTATCCTCGTTACCGAGTGCAGCTTTAATTTTGTGCTCGGTGTATGCGCCCATATTTGTAATAGGTGTGCGTACACGCTGAGAATTTAGCACGCTAGGCTTAATAATTTTACGTGCTGCCTCTACTGGCTCTTTCATTTCGTCCTCTTTTTCATAGGTAACGCTGTTGAGCGTTACAGTAACGCCGTCCGGCAGATAAGCTGCCTCCGCCGCCATTTCCTCGGGGTTTTTATCCACCGTGTTATCTCCTTTGGCTTCTTGTTGGTTTGGATCTACTGCATTTTGATTAGCAGCAATATTTAAGACCGCAGCACTTGCAAACGCTGCAGTTTCTACCAGGGATACCTCTTTTAAAGTAGCTGATAAAACTAATAAATAATCTTTTTCCTGCCGTGAGTCCTCTACTTCTACACCCACGCTTAAACCGTCCATTAATTGCTCTTGTGCTAATAAAATTGCATCTTGACCGCGAGTACTAGCACTTACTTTAAAGCTGCCGTATAAACCGGCTTTATTACTGGTAACACTTTTCATACGTCCTACAGGTTTACTGTTATCGTGCTGCATTAACAGTTTTACTTTATTAGGATCGGGTACGTTAATAGAATTTTCTGCAAAAACTACAGGGCCAGCACTTGTATAGCCCACTTCACCGTAAGGCGCGATTTTGCCGCTAATAACCCGGCGCTCACTATTATCTACTGCCTCAATATTTCCGCTAAACGTTAATATCATTTCTTGGCCTTTCATTTAATCCGGTAGGGCTTAATTCCTCCATGCTTTGAGCTTGTTCTAGATCTATCAAACCTAGATTTAACATTTTTTCTATAGCTTCCAAACGCGCCAAAGTATCAGCGCGTAAAAACGTTTCGTCTAACGCAAAACGCACCTGATTACCGCGCCTTGTTATATCGTCCATACTGAGCCTATTTTCAATAGCGCTAATAAATGGCTGTAATGAGTAGGCTACAAATTCTTTACGCCCGTCTATGATATTTTGATACGTCATAGAGTTATTCATATCTGCGCTTATGTAGTACGCCGGTACGTTCATCAAACGCGCGATTTCTGTAGCTAAATACTGTGATGCCTCGTTATACATCATCTCTTTAGGTGAATAACCTACAGTTTGATAATCCAGGGTGCTAGTTAAATAAGCGGTGCTGCGCGAATTACGCGCGGCCTTCCAGCTAGCTAGCAAGCCTTGTATTTGTGCCTCCGGTAGATCCGCACCACTATTTTTAATAAAACCTGTAGCCATAGGTGTAGCAGCTGCAACGCTGGCGGCTTTTTGAATATCTAAAGCCGCTTGAATTGTGCGGCCTCCAGTTTCTAATACACCTGGTAATAAACTTTGAAAAGTAACAAGAGATCCAACACCTGACATAGGCGCACGCACGCCATTTACCGAGTAATAATCTACTTCATCTCCATATTGATCGGTGGTAACGGTGACGCGAGTATTAGCTACCCACTCAAAGCCGCTAGGTCTGCCGTCATCTTCATACAAAGACGTAACACGCCAATAAGCCACCCCGTATAACAATAGGCTATCTACGGTGTAACTAATCGTTACGCTGCGCGGTTGTCTAATATCCGGCTGTTCAAGCCATACAGGAGTTTGTAATTTACGGCCTGTACTTTTTTGAATTAACTCTAGATCTATACTGGCAATTACGCCGCAGATTAAATTACGGCATCTAGATACGGCGGGTACTTGTAAAGCTAAATATCTATCAATAAACGGTACGCCGTTAGTGTTATAAATACCGCCAAAACTATAAACACCCGCCCCATAATTTTGAGTCATTATGGCGGGTGCTAACTGTGCCTCTACGTCTTTTTTACGTAAACCTAAAGTTTGCAGTAATCCCATAGGGGCATTATTGCCTAAATGTCAAGCATAAGTAGAGAGTTACACCTGGGCGTGTCTAAATGTAAACTTTTGCCTCTGCTACAGGTTGCGCCAAAATATGAATAACCATAGCTAGGCCTATCGGTATATCTACCGGGCCAGCTGATTTACGGCGCACTATGCGCCATGCGTCCGGGGTTTGTTTAGCGGCGCAGTTTGCCATTTGTTGTATTAATACATCTTGCCCACTATGGCGCAAACGGTCATTTACTAAAGCGTCATACATATCACCGCACGCCTGATAAAAGCTCTGTCCGGATACATCTCGGGTTTGTATGCCGGCATTTTGTAACCTTTGAGCAATACTGGCCGTAGTGTATTTGTCATAACAAACTAAACGCGGGTAATAGAGATCTGCCCATTTTTTTATACTTGCAGCCATGAGTACCTCATCTATGGCTACTTGTGAGCTGTAGGTTTCTAATACCGCTACCCCTATTTTGCCGTTAGGCAATAATTGCCCCATTACTAAACTTGCATCACGGCGGCTAGGGCTGACATCAAAAGCAAAAACCGTAAGCGGCCCAGGGCTCATTTTTAAATTAATATCGCTGCTATCCTCAACAGATCCAAAAGGCCAGGGGCTCTGTAAACTGTCTATCCATTGACTTAAACTTTCTGTCCTAAATTGCTCGGTGGTCTGTACGGTCATAGCTTCTAATAAGGCTTCCTCGGTAATAAGTATGCCTAAAGCCGGGTTAGCAGCTGCCCAGGCTTTACGATCATCTAGAGCGCAAAAAGGCGGGGCGCTATATTCGTAATAACCTAATGACGGCGGCGGGTTGCTTTGGCAGCGTTCCCTAAGCTCGTTAAGGGTAGAACTAAAAGCATCTCCGGCGTTGCTACTAAGCAATATTTGACTATTAGGCCGGGCGCGGGTAATCGGTGTAGCAGCTGCGAAGGCCTCTTGATCTACTTCTCGTAATTCGTCAATAAATAAAAAATCGGCACTAGCGCCGCGAGCGCTATCCCTAGTAGCTGCACGTACATCTAGCCTAGCCCCGCTTTTAAGGATAATAGCCTCGTTACCATTTGTGTATAAAATCTTTTTT
>Ga0208644_1003496_pt1 | contig 12194 bp, 14 predicted proteins | sample VirMetDEL_Nov_18_FD_184517 | JGI IMG/M metagenome (GOLD analysis project Ga0208644, IMG submission 184517) | Aqueous microbial communities from the Delaware River and Bay under freshwater to marine salinity gradient to study organic matter... | ecosystem: Environmental > Aquatic > Marine >... | reverse complement strand
TGGTCATAGAGGTTGTCCTCCATGGCCTCCTCAGTGATCGAAAAGCCCATGGCAATCGTCTCGTGGTTGTAACGAGCCGTCCAAGCCTCCTGCGCGTTGTCGTAGGCAATGGCCTGACCTTCCGGCTTAACCGGGGCCGTGCCGAAGCCCGACAACTTGACTTCCTCTTCGAAAGCCTTTTCGGAGTTTTCGGTTTCGTAGATGAGCGTATGCTCGTCTTCGTACTTCTGGTACTCCAAGCCGAAAAGGGCATTAAGCCCCGGCAGGAGTTCCTTCAGCATTTGTGCGCGTGAAATAGCCATTTCTCAGAACTCCTTTAGGCAGTGACGCTACTGTAGTAGCCGTGGGTCAGAACGTTCAGTTTGACCAACAACTCACGGTAGATCGTGAAGATGACAGTGGACGAAGCCGGGATAGCAACCACCGAACCCGGCACCGCAATCGCGGCGTTCAGGGTGATGGACGTATCGCCAGCCGCAGCCGCCGTATCAACAAACGAACCAGTCTCAATGATCTGGCCGTTCGATGCACGGTAAGCCACGCTCGTGCCAATCGGAAGCGCCGCCGGAGCGCCCGAACCCGTGAGGGTCAGGGTGACGCCAGAGGACGAACCCGTCGCCGTATACGAGATGGAAGTCTCCGGTACCACGCCCACACAACGCAGCGGGAGGATCGTGCTAACAGGCGTATCCGCAGGCGCGAGGATCGCGTTCTTCGAATTGCCCGTGTTCACGTTGCCCGTGTTGTCGATGCAAGCAAGGTTGGTTCCGACCAGCGCATACGCGCCCGAAGCCATCGTGGTTCCGGACGAGCAAACAGCAGCCTTGAACACCGTGTCCGGATCGTCAACGACATACGCCACCGCATCACCAGCCAGCGTGGACGCAGGCCAGTACTGGGAGAAACGCTTCGTCTTCGTCACCGGATCAGTGTAGGAGCAACCAAAGAAAACACCCGTAACAGCGTTCGAATTCGTAGATGAATCGATTGCGACACGAGTGGCCGAACCTCGCACGACCTTGACGAAATCACCATAGAAGATGTCCGTCGCGTAGCCGTACTGAATCGGGTACATACGGGTGGAACCCGCAAATACCTGACCGCCGATGAGGTTAATCGGCAGGAACCCATAAGGGACCGTAACATCAGTTCCTGAAGCCATTTAAGTTACCTCTAAAAGTGGAAAGAAAAGGATTTAACCTCGTCCGAAAGTGCTGCGCGTTGAACGCTCCGGGTTAAGGAGCGGCATACGCGGATCATTTTCCCGCATGAAACTGCGGTCCACGCCGTCGATCTGACGGTCAGAGAGTTCTTGGAAGTACTTCTGGCGTTGCAACATCTTCTCAATAGGGGCTTTGCAAAGAAGCAAACCACCCACCTCGACATTACCTTTGAACTGGGAATTGATGTCAGACATGATCTTCAACTCAGGATGATCTTCTGCCTTGACGGGTTCCCAACCCTCACGCATCTGACGAGAGACGTTGGTGTTATCCGAACGTCCCAAAGAAGAAGTGCGAATCCAGCGGAACACCCAACCATCTTTCTGTTCCGGGATCGGAAGCGCGGATTGCGGCAGCCACGAGTCACTAGGACGCGATTCGGCTGCACGGTCGATACGAACTTTGCGCTCATCAGCCATTTGAACTCTCCTTAATGAGTTGTTTGGCGTACTGCTCTGGGGAAATGCCAAGCCTCTTAGCGAGAGAGACTTGTGATGCAGTCAACTGTATTTTGCGTGGTCTTGCGCCGTTGTTTCGATTCGACGGCGCTACCACGGTTGAGGGGGTGCGTTGAGCGGGTGCAGAGGTCACTTGGACTTCCTCATCCTTCTCAAAGTAATCTGGGAAACGCTGCCGCATGGCAGCATCAATTTTCTGATAGTACTCATCCGTGTCGGCTTTGACGCCCTCTTCACGGATCAGAGTCTCATGAATTCCATAAGCCAACGCAGTCATGGAACGGTTGCCTTGCGGACCGAACCATGGGTTTTTCTTGGTCCAATCCAGTGCTTTTGAACTGGGCTGCGGAACCTGAGGCTGAGGCGGAACATAGTTCTGCGGGGTGTACTGAGGCTGTGGAGCCTGCTGACGAGGACGGTTCTGAAGAACACGCTCATGCCTCTCTGCCTCACGGAATTCCGTTTGGGCATTGAGGAGTTTCTCTTGAGCATCAATGATCTTCTGAGCGTCCCCCGCCTCATAAGCCTCTTTGTAGAGAGACTTGGCTTGATCAAGGGCTAACGATGCACGGGACTTGATCTGGGCGACGAGTGCGCCTTCACCGCGTTGGATCAATGACTCGTATTGCTGGTTTTTGGCGACCACTTGCTGGGCAAAGCGGACAGCCTCTTCGCGCATCTTCTCAGCAGCCTCACGCTGGCGCTGGGCCTCGTGTTGCTCGTACTTGAGTTTGTTGATGCGCTTGCGGACTTTGTCACTGTAGTCCGACAGTTCTTCATCGTTCTCTTCCTTCTCAGCCTGTTTAACCGGCTGCTTAGGAAGATCATCGACGATCTCCAGTTCGACTTGCTCTGTGGCTTTCGCCTCAGGGGTTTCCTTTTCAGGGATTTGTAACGGAGTTGTCACTCCGAAAAATTTGTCCTCACGGGACAGTTCAGAGGCTTCTGCGCTCATGCCTTAACTACCCCTCGTGGATCTTCAACGATGGCTTCAACGCTATCGTCATTGATGAGACGGAACTCTTTCCCGTGGACCTTGAAGCGGGTTCCGGAGTAGGAACGCATCATGATCCAGTCCCCTTCTTTGCAGTAGGGGCCAGAGGGAAAGCGGTCGGGTGACTTGTAAGCATCCGGGCCTGCCGCGAGGACAAAACCCACAATGCTGCCAATTTCTTCGGCTTCCAGAGTCTGGGTCGCCTTGAGAATGCCACCTTCTGTCTTTTCTTCCGGGTTAGGGAGGGCGATGAGGAGTTTGTACCCAGTCGGTTTGGGTAACTGACTTGCGACTTTAGTGTCGTTTTCTGACATGTTTTCCTGCACCTTTCGGCGGTTGCACCCCTTGCGGGGAGATTGCACCCCTTTCGGGGCGAGGGTTCACTGTTTAACCAGTGAAGTTGATAACGTGTTTAATCATCGTCAATTTGTTGTGTGAGGTCAAGTAGTTCTCGTTCAGCGCGGGCCAAGCCCTCCACAACGCCACAACACCTCTTGTACTCAGCGAAGTCTGCACAGCCTCCTCCAGCGATGTGGTCGGCCATGTCGTTCATCTGCTGACGTAAGGATTTACGGAGAAACTCCGCAAGATTGTCGGTTACAGGCATTACTTCGGCTCACGCTGCTTTTGGTTCAGCAACTCTCTGGCGATTTCTACGCCCAACTTGGCACCCTGAACCTTGTCCCTTGAGGCGATCTCCTTTGACTGGAGTTCGTTCTGGGAGTTTGTTGCAGCGATCTGGACACCCAGACGCGCACCTTCGATACGCTCTTGGGTCTTGAGGCGGTCCTTTTCGGCCTGCATCCGCATTTGGGCTTTCTGCATATCGGCCTGAACCCGTGCCATATCGGCTTGGGCTTTTTGCTGGATTTCCTGCGCCCGCAGTTGAAGTTTCTGCATTTCCATCTGGAGTACCGGATCTTGGGCTTGTTGCTGTTGCTGTTGCTGTTGGGCTTCCTGCTGGGCTTTGCCCAAAACCTGAGCCGCAGCCGGGGCCACCAACTGGGAAATACGGTATTCGATGTCTTCCGGAAGAGGTTCCCCCGGAGGAGGCAGTTTCATGCCCAACTGTTTTTCGATCTGCTGTCGGTAAGCAAAGGCCAGATGTTCCGACACATGGGATGCCAAAGCGGCTTGCATGGCTTGAGCAGCCTGCGGGGCCTGCTGGAGCATTCCCTGCAAACGCGGGTCTTGACCAAAGGACATGTGGGTCTGGATGTGCGCTTCGTGGTCCTGATAGATAAACGCCTTGATGGGCTTCATCTGCAGGGCATTCATGTTCTCTGTGACCGGGTCCGTAGGCGGAATGTCTTCCTGAGGGATGACTTCACTGGAGTCAGCGATCCCAAGAGCCTCAATCATCTGACGATGAAGGAGCGGCAGGTCATACAACTGAGGTGCTTGGGCCGCTAACTGGAGAGCCGCCTGATACTTCATGATCCGCTGGGCCATGGTCCCCGCATTCGGATCAGAAACCGGGATGATATCGATGCGGTCATCGAAATCTTCTTTAGTCAGTTCTTTACCCGGAATGTCATACGGATATTCATCCGGGCCGTAGTCATAAACCAACTGAGAAAGAAGTTTCAGTTCTTTCTTCATTGAGGCGTGTAAACGGGCTTGGACCGCTGACATCACCTTCATGGATCGTTCGATGATTGCGAGGGTGGTTCCGACCGGAGCCTCCGCGTTCATGTCGGCCACCTTCATGTCTGCCTGAGAGGCAAACCGGCGACCTTCATCAACGATGTTTCCCAGCAATTGATACAAGGTACCCGAAGGTTCCTTGTAGGGCAGGAAGGTAATGTTATCGCGTAGGGTTCCGGATGGAATGTCTACGTCACGGAACTCACCCGGCATGATGGGTGTATCGTCGCCTTTGATCCGGAGTCCGCGAGTTTTCAATCCACCCGGAAGATTAGACAGGGTTCCGGCGTCAACTAATTGACGCAGGATGGATGTTGAGGACTTAGCCAGTCCACCGACAAGGTGAACCAGTCCGAATCCATAAAATCCCAAACCGGGGATGTAGGTGTATTGAACGAAATGCTGGCGGCGCTTCTTGAGCGGATCCTCTTCATACCAGTTACGTCGAATCGCCAGAATCTTGCGTGAAGATTTGTCAATGGTGATGACGTAAGGGAGGGCGATTCCAGTGGGTTCGCCTTCTTCGTCAGTGTCTTCAAAGCCCGGAAGGTCGTAGTCCACGACCATTTCCAACATGGTGTAACGAGAATCAAGGTCCATGCCCTTGGATTCACCGTTCAACTTGTCGTAAGACTTCTGAATTTCAGTGATATCGGGAGACGGAGGCGGCAAGTCGATGTCGGCGTAGAAGCCTGAAACCTGCAACTTTCGAATCTCGTTGTAGGATTTCTTCATCACATGGGTGGCACGTTCGCAGGTGATCAAATCACTTGCGCCGTAGGAGACTACAAAGTCTTCTGCCGGAACGAAGATCGAAGCCGGTCTACCCAAGGAAGGATCGTAATAAACCTTTCTGAATGCAGCACCACAGAGAGCCAGAGAGAACAGGAGTTTCTCTGTCTCTGAGCGGTATTCGCTCATGCGTTCCGTAAGGAGATAGTTTAAATACTCCTGAACACGCTCTGCTTGTTGGGTTCTTTCGGTGGTGGCTTCGCCCAATATCTTGGTTTGAACTGGGCCACGGGCAGGAAAGATTTCCTGAATGGACTGTGCTTGGAAGCGGACAATCGCCTCAGAGAGCATGGGATGAAAGACTCCACAGGCTCCTTCCCATGGCTGGGTACGATCTTCAATCTTCAGCCCTAAAAGATCCAATCCTTTGATGTAGGTGGTTTCCCATTCCTTGCGGGAGTCTTTGTCTGCCTCAAAGAGAGTAGAGAGTTCCGACCCGATGTTGTGGAGGGTCGAATCATCAATGAACTCTGCAAGGTTGTCGTTGTGGTTTGCAGCAGGAGCAGGTTCCGGGGAAAGATTGATCTCCACCCCGCCATCCGGCAACTCCACCACCACCGGCTCTTCAGACGGTAGAGGAACATCCATCGATTGCCCTTGTGTCATGAAGGGCATCAAAGCGCGATCTACCGCCATGACAGACTCCTACAGGTCGCGGAACTTGCCGCCTTTGACCGCAGCACCCATACCACGAGCAGTGCCGGAGGTACCCATGGTTTTGCCACCGCCGTACATCTTCTTCGAACGCATGGCACCACCGACCATCACGGGCTTACCGATGCCGCTCATCTTGCCCTTGAGTTTGTCTTTGGGCTGTTTGCGCGACTTCGGGGCTTCCATCATTTCAGTTTTGTCTGTTCGGCCTTTCATGTTCTAAATCCTAGTAGTAAGAAATCTTCCGTTTATACACAGGTTGATCCTTGTAATCGGACTGGAGGGACACAAACCCACCTCTACGATAGCGCAGCAGAGCCTGTGTCCCGGAGTCCACATAGTCATCATGCTCTCCAGCGGGAAAAGACGCAAATTCTTCCACCACTTCCTCTGCGAAACGGGTGTTGGGACGCCAGATCTTTCCGCTAGAGAACAGATCCGCAATGGCATTCACACGAGCCACCTTGTCATTACCCCTTGAGGGGGTGTATTCGGCTACCGGGATACCCATTGCACGAAGTTCGAAAATGAGGGGGGTACCCGCTGCCTTGGCTTCCACAATGAGACTGTCTGGCTTCCAATAGTTATAGAGTTCATAGGCCCTCTTCTTCAGGGTGGGGAACTCCATCTTCTCCTTGTGGGCATCCATGAGAATGATATTGGGCTGCATGGCCCCAGAGCCATCTGGGTGGTAGAAGACACCCCAAGTGGTACAGGCGGAGTAGTCAGAACGCTCTTTCTTCAAGAACGCGGTATCCCATGACTGGATCAAAAACTGACACTGTGGGGGCTTGTCTTGTTCCCACACCTTCCACCACTCCCGTTTAATCAATGCCCCCTCTTCGGAGGTGGGATTCTGCTGATACTGGGCTTGCCATTTATGGGTAGGGATTTCTTCCCGGATGGCCTCCAGTTCCTCTAACGGCCAGAACTCAGGCCAGAGGGGTTTACCGGAAGGCATGATGGCGGGGAACTCAATGACCTCCCATTCATCCCCTCCTCTCTGGGCAGATGCTTTGAGAACCTGACCCACCAAGTCTCTTTTCGACCAACGGGTACAGATGATGACAATCGACCCACCCGGCTGGAGACGCTGACGGGGACCGGAGGTGTACCACTCGTAGGCATGGTCAAACACGGCAGGATCTGCGGACTGACCCTCTTGTTCATCATGGGGGTCGTCGATGATGAGGATATCGGCACCCTTCCCGGTCACTGCACCCCCGATACCTATTGCAAAATACTCCCCTCCCTTGGAGGTAGACCAACGCCCTGCGGCTTTGGAGTCCGCCCGGAGAGCAGCATCCGGAAATACAGACCGGTAGTCATCCGAATCAACTAGGTTACGAACCTTTCGACCAAAGCCCACCGCCAGTTCCGCAGTGTGAGAGGACTGAATAACCTTCTTCTGGGGGAACTTGCCCAGAAACCATGCCGGGAACAAGAAAGACCCGAACTCAGACTTGGTATGCCGGGGTGGCATACAAATGATCAATCTCTTGAGTTTGCCAGAAGCGATTTCCTCAAACTTCTGACCCATGATCTTGTGATGACGACCCGAAATGAACCCCGGCCACATCCGATGCACAAAGGGAATGAACTGCTCTTGAGCCAATTCCCTCGTCTTAGCCCTCTCGTACTCCTCAAACAGTTTGAAAAACTCTTTCTGCTGGTCATCAGGTAGGGTTTTAACTAACCCCATGATTCTAGGAAGGTTTTCTGCTGTCAGTTGCACTAAAAGAACCTCAAAATGCAGGGACAATAGCCCCCGTTTCATCACAAGTTAGGGTTTTGCGTCGTATCCCACCCCACCTCTTCGCGAACCCACCCTTTGGAGTGGGTGAAGCGACTTGACACTATCAAGAATCGCTCTCATATACTCCCTTTCACACCTTCTCTCTAGCGCATGGATTGCTCGGTTGACGTTGTATCAGTGCCTATACTCGCAATCCTTCAAAACAGGTCCGATTTTATCACAAGAATTGGTAAAAATCAATACCTTTTTGAGATTTTTTGCAAAATATTTTTCAGTAGGGACTCCTATACCCCTTTATCCCTACAAATTCCCAGAAAACACTAACAAAAACAACAATTTACCTACACTTAACCCCTACCCCTACCACCATATTGTTGCGTAAAAGCAACGGAACAAAGCAAAACTAGGTGATAGTTTGAGCGAAATCGCATGTATAGGGATCGCACAGGTACCGTTGCGCTACAGGGGGGTGTGGGTGTCGCGAATCGCGTCGTGATCGGCGTCGTTTAACCCCTGCACCCCGCCGTCGTCGTCACCGGAACCAGCCGGGCCGCACCCGGCGACGAGCGGCAGCGAGTCATCGTCTACTTCATCCGCATCGTCTAAACGCTCCGGCAGCATGTCGATGACGTTGACCTTCGACGCCGCAGCACCAAGCAGCGCACCCAGACGCCGCTCCAGTTCCACCGCCACGCTGGACGCTGGACGTTCGCGCCTGTCTTCGATCACCTCGACGAACGCGCCACATGTCTTGCCCCACAGTTCCACAGCACGGAGCCGCACATGGTCAGGACGCGCTTCGTCCTCAGCGAACTTGCGGAGAAGGGTCACCACCTTCTCGCGATCTGAGACGCCCTTGACCTCAATCAGCCGCATCCTCGCCTCCATCAGCGCATCCACTGCCGCCCTGATGTCATCCCGACCTGCCATCAGACTCGCCTTGCTGCGGATCGTGTCGCCTTGCATGTCCGTTGCGTCATACGCATTCCGATAGGCATCTGACTGACTCATGCCATCTGCGAGATTCTCCGCGAATTTACGTTGTTTCGCTGTTAATCCGTATTGATCGCGCACACCTGTCATTGTGATCTTTTGCCCTTGTTTTCTAGTGGTTTCGTATTTCTTTGACCATGTATATCGCGTGTTCAGTGTCGATATGGTCAAGTTGCCCTGTTTTGAGGTGCCATTCTGACCCTGAAACCTACCCTTCGAACCGATTAAACGCAAACTAAATTCGACCGATAATCAATGACTTAGTGTAGTTGTGGTCGTGTAAACGAAGAAAGTTGTTGACGAGTGATCATGTTATCAGGCCAGATACGCATCACCGGCCACCCAGACAGGCCGCTGAAAAACAAAGGTTCTGGTGCCGGATGAGCGCAAGCAGCCCGGCGGCTCCGCAAGGGAGTCCGGCCTAAAGCAGACCAGTATCTGCCCAACGTACCGGGAAACTTGACTCAGTAGAGCGTCTTCGATGAGGGCGCTGCACTGAGTCACAACACCAACGGAGACCACCAACATGCAAAAGTTCAACGAACGTGAATCATGGTTATCAGCCGCCGCAGTGCTGCTTCAGCACGAGGTTTTCCCCTCAGCCGGGATCGAACCCGTGCAGTGGGAACAGCGCCGCTACCGTGTCGCTTGCGGGTTCCCGATTGGGTATCGCGGTTCACGGTCTGGCAAGGTGATCATGGGTCAGGCGTTCGACCCGTCGATTTCGGCTGATGGCACCTTCGAAGTGTTCATCAACCCGGTCATCGACAACCCGGTCGATGTCCTCGCGGTTCTCGCGCATGAACTCGGCCATGTGTGGGCGGGTATCCAGTGCGGACACCGTGGCGAGTTCGCCCGGTTCGCTCGCGCCATTGGCCTCACCGGCTCCATGACTGCGACGGTTCCCGGCGACGATCTGCGCGGCAAGTTGCACCAGATTTCTGCCGACCTCGGCATGTACCCACATGCCAAGGTTGACCCCAACGCTCGCAAAAAGCAGGGAACGCGACTGCTCAAGTTGCAATGCTCTGACTGCGGTTGGACGGCTCGTGTTTCGGGCTTACAGGCGCGGCGTTTACACGCTGCCTCGGCTTGCCCGGTTTGCTCATCCATCAACTCACTGATCGTGGAGGATTGATCATCATGGAAAAGCGCAACTTCTCGCTGCCCTTGAACGACAGCGACCGCTCGTATTTGAAAATGCACGCGGTGAGGCAGGGTAAGTCGCCCAACGCTCCGGACGATGTCCTGCTCGCGATCTGGAACGGGGTTGACCCCGCTCCGGTCGCTCAGGCTTCCCTCGACGCCGCGACCATCGAAGGCATCCGGCAGGACGCCATCAAGGCAGCAGTCGCTGCGGTCGAGCAGCACCGTCCGGTCCGCATCGAAATCAAGGTCGGTGCGGAGGTCAAGGTTCTGCCCAATGCTCACCGGCACCCGGTGTTCGCGAAGGTCTTAGCGGCCCTCTCCGTTCGCGAGAACGTGTATCTGGTTGGCCCTGCCGGTTCCGGTAAGACCACGATCGCCACCCAGGCTGCTGAAGCACTGGGGTTGCCGTTCTACTCGACCGGTGCGGTCGGCATGGCATACCAACTTCAGGGGTTCATCAACCCTGAGGGCAAGTACATGGAGACCGACTTGTATCGGGCCTACGTCAACGGTGGCGTGTTCCTGTTCGACGAGGTCGATGCTTCGTCCGCTCAGGCGCTGCTTGCCTTCAACGCCATCCTCGCCAACGAGGTCGCAGCGTTCCCGTGCGGTACGGTCAAAAAGCACCCGGACTTCGTGGTGATCGCCGCTGCGAATACTTTTGGCAACGGTGCCGACGCGCAGTATGTCGGTCGCAACCAACTCGACGCTGCGTTCCTCGACCGGTTCATGTTCGTGACCATGGATTACGACCAGAAACTGGAACTCGCGATCAGTTCCAACGACGAGTGGACGCGCTACGTTCAAGCGGTACGCAAGGCCGTCCGCGCTCACAAGTTGCGGCATGTCATCAGCCCCCGCGCTTCGATCAAAGGCGGCAAGTTGCTGAGTGCCGGGTTGTCTCGCGAGGAAGTCGAACAGTCGCTCATCTGGAAGTCGATGACTGAGGCGGACATCGTCAAGGTCAAGGCGACCATGCAGGAAAATCAATGGAGGGCAGCGTCATGACGGACTACGTTTACACGGCGGAATCATGGGACGAGTTCCTGCGCGACCTGCGCGGGAATCGCCCTCAACGGGCATGGATCGGCAAACAAGCGTCCATCGACGAGGGCTTCTCGTTCACACGCTCACGCTCATGGGAACACTGCATCGAACTCGCGGAGAAGGGCGACAAGTTGGTGACTGAGCAAGTCGCCAGTGCCGCCGTCAAGGTGACCTTCGAAGCCGGGCCGACTTGGGAATACGCCCCGGTCGGTGCCTTCCCGTGCATCCCTGCCTACGCCGCAGGGGTTCCGGAAGACATGTTCGTGCCGCTCGACGATGGCGCTGCGAACTCCAAGCCTATCGTGCGGATCGCGGTCAACGTGGTGTGCAGCGCATGGGTGGACCCGCAGGACATCATCAATCGCGGTGCTGCGGTGGTCGCCCTGATCGACAAGATTCAGAGCGAAGGGCAGCGCGTGGAGTTGATCGCCTTCTGCCACATCGAAGGTCGCCGTGGTGACCGGCTCATCATGTCGGCCACGGTTAAACGCCCTGAGGAACCCATCGACATGGACCGGGTCGCCTTTGCACTCGCGCACCCGTCGATGCTCCGCCGTGCGTTCTTTCGGGTGGTGGAGTTCCTGTACCCGCACTATTTAGGCGGCTACGGCAGATGCGCTCACTACGACGATGTCCTCAAGGGCAGCGACCTGAACCTGCGGTCTATCGGCACCGACAACGTGACCTACGGGGACCGTGATCAGGCGATTGCGAAAGTGCAGGAACTCTGGGACGAGGCGGCGGCGTAAGCCGCCCCTCACCGGGTCTTGACCACTACACAAATACACGACTATACTTACCAACATCGAAACAGGAGACACAACATGAACAACTTCAAAATCTACGGCCTTGAGAACGTGGCTGACGGCGCGAAGCGCGGCAGATTCAGCATTCAGATTCAGCCCAACGGGCATTGGGTTCGCGATGCCATTCGCATCGACGTTTCCCGCGACATCATGGGCGAAGGCTGGTCGGTCGGCGTCAAGTACAGCGGCGCTCCGGACGGCGGCAAGTCTGGCGTCAACGAAGACGATGCGCTCGACAACTTCATCGAAGCATTGCAGTTCGCTCGTACCCTGTCGAAGACCTTCAACCCTGATGTGCTGGAAGCGTACTGGCAGATTGGCATCAAGCAGTTCAACAAGAGCCAGAAGGAGGTCGCATGAACGTCATCGTGGAACAGCGTAGCGTCTACGGGAACATCAAGTTCTATCCGGTCAATGACCTCGCGCAGAAGTTCGCGGACCTGATGAAGCAGAAGACCTTCGACGCCCGGAACCTGTTCGACATCAAAGAACTGGGTGTCACGGTCATCGTCGATCAAAAAACAATCAGCATTTAAACAGGAGTTCAGTCATGGACAAGTACTCAGAATACGCAACCCTTGTTTCTGAATGCGTTGAGCAGGGCAAGTCCCTGTCACGCATGATGGCGGCTGAAGGTATCTTTGAGCCACTGTACCTGTATGCGCGGCACAGTGT
>Ga0208644_1003495_pt1 | contig 12196 bp, 11 predicted proteins | sample VirMetDEL_Nov_18_FD_184517 | JGI IMG/M metagenome (GOLD analysis project Ga0208644, IMG submission 184517) | Aqueous microbial communities from the Delaware River and Bay under freshwater to marine salinity gradient to study organic matter... | ecosystem: Environmental > Aquatic > Marine >... | reverse complement strand
CACTTTCAAATTTTTCAAATAATTCCCTTATTGTGTACTCTCCATCATCTAAAGAAATCAGTAAATCTGGCTTTTCTATAAGTAAAGTTTCAAAATCTAATTCTTGAGTTTTTATAAATTCTGGACTATTATTTTCTTCTAATACTTTATCTATAAAAGAAGGCTCTACATCTTCATCTAAAATAGTTTTTTTAGGTAATTTTCTAGTTTTTATCATCTCTTCAGCATTAATTCCTAACTCATCTATTTGTTGAAAAATACCTTGTGCATATTGCCTTTGCTCTAATTTTTCTATTTCTAATTTACTATAAATTTTCTTGCCAGCTAATTCATTATCTATCTTATTTAATAAATCATTAATAGTTGGCCTTTCTGTAAATTCAGAAAAATACCCAGCTTCCCAAGCTTTTCTTGTGACTTCATCTAAAGAAATATCTATTTTTTCGGTTCTATCACCTTTTTTCTTTGTTATAAATCTATCTTTTTTAACAAGAAATGGTTGTTTTTTTGCTAAGTTTCTTGCTGCTAATTCTCCGCCACTATCATTTATTCCTCCGCTTTCTTTAATAAATTGTAGTAAAGATTTTGGCTTAACTGTTCTTTCAATTTTTTTTGCTTCTTTGTATCTATCTAATAAGTCAGATAATTCTTTATCAGAAAGTAAAGGTTTTTCTTCTTTTTCAAATCTTTTTAATTCTTGTTTTAATGTTTTTGAAACATCAGTATCTTTTGAATTTATTTTAACTTTTTTTATTAAATTATTAAACTCACTTTCGCTTGTTTTTAAATTCTCTGGTTTTATTGGCCTTCCTTCATTAAAAGCATTTACAGCCTCATCAATATTTTGATAATGCTTTTTATTGCCTGCTATCTTACTTGATGCTAATCTTTTTTGTGGCAATTTTTTAGTAATAGTTGGCTCTACTTTTTCAATTTCAATTTTAGTGTATGGATTAGCTTCTTTAAAATGTGCATCTCTTTCTAATTTTAAAGCTGCTGTTTTTTGAGAAGGTTTTAAGTCTTTTAATTTTGCTAATTTTCCAAAAACAAAAGAAGCAGTTGGTTTTGTTCCTTTAACTACACCAGCTAATGAGCCGCCAAACAAAGCAGCAAACCCCACATTCTCTACTACTTCTTTAAATCCGTATTCCTCGCCGATTTCTCTTTGCCATTTTGCAATAGCTGGTTGCGTTGCAAGTTCAGTTGCGGCATTTGCCCCTGCTGATGCTAAAACTGTTTTTAATACAGAGGCGTTTTTTGTTGCTCCAAAAGGTAATAAAGAAGATACAATATTTACTGGGTCGGTGGCTACTCCAGCTATACCACCTAATAAAGAAGACATAAAACTTGTAAATCCTTTGGATCTAATAGAAGCGTTTTCAAACTCTCTTTTAGACACTCTGGCTCTATTTCTTGCGTTTTCTTCTACCTGTTCAATAGTTAAAATATTTTTATACTTCTCTGGGTCTTTTTGCTTTAATTCCTTAATATATTGTTCTATGTATTTATCATCGTGTTCTTCTTGAGCCTTTGCCTCATTAATTGCGTAATAAGTTGGGTCAAACATTGAAGAATTAAAAGGCTGTATAAATGGCTCATAATTGCTTGCTTTTTTAGGATCTAATTTTTCACCTGTTAATTCCTCAAATAATTTTGATCTTTTTGTTTTTTCTTCAGCCATCAATCTTATTCTTGAAATAGTAGTATTATTATCAACGATTGCTCTAAAAGATTTGGAAAAAAGCTCTAAATTAGAAGCTGGTTTTTGCTGTATTGGTTGTTCGCCTATTAATGCTGTTTCTTTGTTTATAAATCTTGTTAGGCTCATTTATTGTACATTCCTTTTAAATTTAAAATAAATGGATTTCCGTCCTTATCTACTGCAAACTCATTATATAAATTTATAGTATAAAGTCCGTCACCAACTACTACAAGCCCTGCTTCTTTTATGTCCTCAATATCTAATTCTTCCCCTGTTGCAATTTTAGGGAAATCATTATGAAAAGATTTAATTCTATTGTAATTTAATCCATCAAATAAATCTTCAAATTCATCTTCATCAATAAATTGTCCGTTGTTTTTTCTAAATCCTACAATATCAGAGTCATTAATTGTTATTACCTTGCCAAATAATCTTTCCGCCACCTCTTGTGTTATATTAGATTGGTAACTTGTTGCGTTTGTTATTAAAGCTTTATTAGCGTATAAAGCTCTTACCCCTTCAATAGCTGCATTTCTAAATTCTTCTTGTGTTATAGCTTTTCCGTATTTAGATAAAAAGGTTTCTTTTAGTTCATTTTCAGAAGGAACGACAATAGTTTTATTTTTTAAAGTTTTGTTTCCAGATATAATATCGCTTGCTAATTTACTGTCCTCATCCGCTAAAGTTAAAGCAATACCCAATGTTTTATTTTGTTTAAAAATATGTTGTGATAAAATATCTTTTTGTTCGTCTGTAATATTATTTGCAAAATCTCTTAAGTAAATTGCTGCTTCGTTAGGATTGGCTTTTTCAATGTTATTAATAAAGCCCTCAGTTTCTAAGGGACTTAAAACTGGTAAATCAATTTGATATTGTTGATTTTTATTATCCACATAATCAATTCTTTCTTGTAAGCTTTTAGCGATATTATCAACATTATTTGTATCTAAACTTGGCGGCTCTGCCTCTTCAAATTGATCTATAAACTCCCAAGGATTTTGTATTCTTAACTTTTGAGCTTTATCTAATAAATCTTTTTGCAATTTTAAATTTTTCTCTCTGCCACTTCTAAATTTTTCAATTATATTGGCTGAATCTCTACCATCTATTAAATTTCTATTTATTCCATCTTGCAAAAGATCGTTTGCTTTTTCTTCAATAAATTCTAAATCTTCTGGACTTGCACCTTCGTATTCTCTTTGTAATTCACTAATAGACTGATATAAATTATTTTGTCCATATTGTCTTTTTTTATTAGATAAATCTTGATCTATAAAATACTCTAACCGAAAAACATCTTTTTCTTTTTCATTAGCAATACTTAATAGCCTTTTATTGTCTTGAAAAGATTGTTTTAATTTTTGAGCAAAAACCTTTCTTCTTTCTAAAATGTCTTTTTTGGCTCTTCCAATTACTTCAGGAGTTGCCCCTAATTCATTAAGCTTTACCCTTTCTTGATTGTCAAAGCGTTGTAATTGAGTGTCAAAATCATTTATTACACTTATTTCATAATTTTTCTGTTCTTCTTGATTTCTTAACATTGAAATAGTTGCAAGACTAGTAATTGCACCGCCAATATCTTTCATACCTTGAGCAATAAAATTCTCGCCAGTATTAACTGGTTGAGCTACTGAAGGCGTTGTTTGTACTGGTCTTGCTTGTACTCCTTGACTTCTTGGAATTGCTACCATAATTATCTCGAAAATTGTTTATAAGTTGCGTAATCTTGTAAACCGCCTCCTGTTGCTCCAAAAATAGACCCAATTAAGGCGTTTCTTCCTGCTCTTACTGTATCTCTACCTTGCTGCTGTGCTTGTGCAGCTCCAAATTCTAAAGCCCTTGCCCTTGATTCTGTTTGCTTTTTAATATTTTCAAGAGTTTCCCTTTTATCTCTTGCCGATTCTTCCAATATATCTAAAGCTGTGCCTTCTCTTGCAATCCCACTAGCTGCAAATGACATTTTTTGTTTAGAAATTAGCATGTCAAATATTCTAGCTTGCTGATTTGCGTCAAATTCGCCTAATTCTCTTTCAAATTGTGCTTGCTCTCTGTTAAATCTGGCTTGTGCTTCATAAGCTCTTTTTTGTCTTTTTGAAGATTTATAACTAGAAAAACCCCCAACAAGTGAACTTACTGCAGATATTCCAGCACCTACAACAAATGGAATCATTTTTAATAAAATTTAACATATAAAAATTCATCTTTTTTATCAAATGTTATTCTTTTTAACACCGACTCTTGATGAAAACCTAATCTTTCAATCCAATTCACAAAAGGCTCTTGAATTGTAGTTTGTATTCTATGAATATTCATTTTTAAGCAATATTCATCTAAAAGTTTCTTTATTTCTTTATAAAAGCTTTTAGCATATTTATTTACATAAACACTAGGCACTACCCAGCAATGCCCTACACCTTGACTAATTAAATTTATACCACAACAAAAAATGATTCTATCATCTATTATATAAGTTTTGGCTTCATCATTTTTAGATGGATATATTGTATTTTTTAATATCTCTAAAGACTGATAATTAATTTTAGTATTAATTAAATCTATATGAGCAATATCAAAAATTTTATTTATCATTTACAGTAACTTTATAAGTTATGCTTTTAATATTTAAAGGTTGTGGTTCGTTTTGCACGATTTCAATTTGACCATATTTATCCCAATTTCCTGCAATAGTAATTTCTTTATCTCCTGTAAATAAAGGTACAGTTTCATTCATATTGTTTAGAGATGATCTTTCAATAATATCTATTTGTTTATCATTTACAATAATCTTGCCCCCAACAGAATCATAAAATCTAATTACCACACCGCTTATTTTCTTGTCTTTATGCTGTGATGTTCCTATAATACTACCTAAGGCACTCGCCTCTAAAGGTAAGTTTTTTTGTGCTGTATTATAACTTAGTCCAACATGAACAATACTGCCTGCCAAGTCAAGTGAAATTGAGCCATTAACAACTATTTGATTTGGTATTGTAGCACCATCGGACGCAATGCTTACTTCTTGACCTTCTAAGTGATCTAATCCTGTGATATTATTAAGAGCAATAGCCCATTCATTCGGATTAAGAGTTATTGAATTAAACGATTCTATTATAGAAATTGTAATTGTTCTTGCATCAATAAAGCTTTTTATAATTGCTTTACCGCTGCCATAATCTCTTAATTGATTTATTTGTTTTCCTACATCAGAATTAGTAAATACATCAATGTCAGAGGTTAAGGTAATATCAATATTTTCAGTTAATAAAACTTTATTGTCTTCAGTTAATAAAACTTTGTTGTCTTCAGTTAATAAAACAGAGCTACCAATAGCATTAGACAAAGTAAGGGTTGAAGATTTAACGCCATTATAAGTTAAGCTACAATCCAAATAAAGCCTGTTTAGATCATCTACTTTATTATTAGGTTCTTGTACTTCTACAAATCTTTTAGTAACGCCATTAATTGTTCTTTCAACTATAAAATAAATTTCGTCATTCTCTTCGGCATCACTAACTATTGCTATTGATTTAAACTTCCCTTGTGTAGTGTATCTTGACCAAGATTGCACTTGTTGATCTGTTTCTAAAATCAATTTAGCAATTTGTCCATCTTTTCTTATACCCCATAAACAAGGGGTAGGAATTTGTTGATAGGATAATTCTGTTATGCCTTCTCCTGTTATATGGTCGGCATCTGTTGTTATATCGGTTGATTTATATTTATCTACATCAATACTAAAAGAAATACCCCTAACTGTAATATTGTTTTTTTGTATATATATTGGAGTTTCCCCTACTGTTTGCGGCTGTACTTGAGAGCAACCAAAGGCTATATGTTTTTTAATATCTACATCAGAAGGAGTAATTGCGGAAGAATTGTTTGAATTTTTAACTCTAAATATTGAGCCGCTAGTTCCTACAAATAACACTTGATCTGATAAAAGCCATCTAATAGGATCGCCATTAGAGCCTATTTTAACAATAAAGGCGTCCCCATCATTTGTCCCTGCTTCCATAAGCTCGTAATCGCCAGAAGCTGAAAACCATAATTTAAAAGGTGAACTTGTTGAACCGCCAAGAATTAGTCTGCCTTCGTGAATAATGATTGCTGAAGGATATCCCCTAATATTATCAAATTCTCCTTTAGACCAAGTGAATTTAGCAACCGCTCTTAAAGAAGTAGGAATATCATTTTTAGCTTCTACCGTGACTACTGTTGAGCTATTATAACTAATAACCTTGACATGAGCAACATCAGAACCTTCTTTAATGCGCCATATTGTACCTACATCATCTATTGTAAAAGGCGTGTGTCCTGTTGCTGTCATAGTTAAAGTTGCACCTTCTGTCCAAGTTGAGCCGCTTAAGGTAAGATATTTATTATAAATTATATTTTGATCTTGATATGGTCCTTTTATAAATTCTATTGGAGAGAAAGTAAAAGAATTAGCAGAAATTCTAATTAGTTTATAAATAGGGTAATTTTGATGAACAAAATAAACAACATCGCCGTCTTGAAAATATTTTATAGCAAGCAATTCATTTTCTAAATATGGACTTGTAATTTCATGGATTTTTTCAGTAGAACCGCCACTTATATAGTTATTAAAACTTGTACCATCTATTCCTTGCAATTCATAAGTATCATTGCTTATTTTTGTTATTTTATACTCTTTGTTGTTTATTTCAGTCATACCCAAAACATCTTTAATAACAACATTATCGTTGGTATTATAAGGGTGGGCTATATCTGTAATTAAAACTGGATTTGTATTTGTTGCATTGGTAATTGTAGTTTTATTTTCAAGTATTCTCCCTTGTTGCGAAAAAAATCTTAAATAACCTTCGCCTAATTCTAAACAATAAGTTTGGCTAACATTAAATTGAAATCTAATTAATCTCGTTTCTTTGGAGTTATATTTTACTTCACTAATATATTTAGTACCTTTTCTTCTATTTAAAACACCTTGTAATAAAACATCAAAGTTTTCTATTTTTTCAGAGCCGTTAAAATATCTCTCATAGTTTGTTCTTGCATTAACTAAAGAAGATAATTCTCCTGCGTTAAAATTTGTTCTTATTTCTGATACTCTAGGCATTAACTATTTATAAAATTGCCAGTTATTCCAATATTTAAACCTGTTATTCTTGAGTTATTATAACTGCTTGCGGTTTCCGCAATATCATTATCTTCTAAATTATCTTTTTCACTAGCTAAAGATAATAATTCTATATATTCTTGTTTTATTCTTGCTATTAAACCATTGTCAGAAGTTAAGCTATGTCCTATTTCTAAAGCAATTCTACAAGCAAAAAGATTAATAAAAATAGAATCATATTTATTAGGATTAGTTTCTTTGCCAATAAATCTTATATTAATACTGTTTTCATTGCTTAATATATAACCATTTTCTAATCTAAAAACTGGGTTATTTTCTATCTCCAATAATCTTAAAAATGTAGGTAAAGTAGGCAAAATAAACCTATTATTAAAACCAAATACTGGCGTTGTATTATCTTTATTTAATGATTGTCTAAAAATTGCAAAATTCCAGTTGTGGACTCGTAAAACTTCTTTTAAAATATCATCATAAACCATACTGCAAGCATTAGCTTCTGGCGAGTCGTCAGTCTCAACATTTAATATTTTTTTTGTAATTCCCAGCTTTATTAAAGCTTTATTACAAATTGAAGTTACAGTAGTCATAAATTAGAAACTCAATCGTGCGGTAATTGCTCCGCTAGTGTAATTTCCTGATTTTACAAATAATCTATATTGAACATTTGATTCAACATTTTCTGCTATTTTTTCTATTGGAGAAGTAAAATCATTTACATCTTTTGCAGTATCAGATTGGCCGAATCTCCTTTGCAAAGTTACAGTTGCCGCAAAAGTGCCAGAGATCGAAATATTAAAATTTCTTTTTCCAGTAGAAATCCAATCAGTACCAGAATTATCAGAAGTTATGTTGTCAGCTACTATTTTTCCCATTTTTTAAACAATTACATAAGGAGAGGGAATAAATCCCCCTCCTATAAATTAATTACACACTATATATTAGGTTAGTAGCAATAGTACCAGAAGCAGTACCGACTACATTACCTGTAATTACAACATCTACTAAAGAATTACTGTCTTTAGCAAGGCCGATTAGTTCCCAAACTTGCTTTGTAGAGTCAGCAATATCAATATTACTTAATCCGTCAACAGTTCCAGCAGAAGCAAAAGAAGTAGAAGCAAGTAATACATTAGCATTAATTGCAGCACCGTCATTTATTTCATAAAAACCTACTACAAAATCAGTACCGCCAGTAATAGCATCATGTTTGATTGTTAGTTCGTTAAGAATAGCATTTGTTGGAATTCTAGCCATTCTATAAGTAGAACCATTATCATCAGTTGCATCTACTTCAACGATTTCTTTATTTGACAATAAAATGCCTTTTTGAGTTCTTGACTCAGGCATAATTACAGGCTTAGAATCTAAGCCTTCTAAGTTTATTGAACCTTTTTTATTTACAATAGCCATATTTTTTTATATTTTATTAGTTAATTTTTATTCTGTGCAAGGTAAAACCACGATTTTTTCATCTTCAATCCTAGCAGCTCCCATGTCCATTTCAACATAGATAGTTGGAGTGAATGATCTATCAGGATTATCCGCCATTTTAACTTTTAATTCAGTAGAAACACCAAGCCCTAAAGCTGTTTCAGTATATAAAAGAATTTGTCGGTCGTTGTTAGAATCAAGTAATAAACGCTCAGAATGAATAAAATTAATTCTATTCCAAGAGCCTATAATGCCTTTGTCTAATACTGCACCTTGAGAATAATCTCTATTGATGATTTTTTCTTCATCTAGCAATTTTCTTTCTGCTTTTGCGTTGATGATACAATAGATTTTTTCCTCTGGGTCAACATCTTTTTCTTTCATAATTTCAAGAGCATTTAGTAACCTTTCAACAGTAAGGCCAGCCGCAGCATTAGGTACTATGTTTCCAGTTGGGAAATTTACTTCTATTTCTCCCTCTTTACCTTCTCTAGCTTTAGCAGTTGCAGCATAAATTAAAATGTCATCTTTCTTTCTCATAGCTGCTTTTTTAAGAGCTGTCATGTAATCAGAAGGAAGGCCATTAATATTAGTTCTGTTTTCATCAAAAGAATCAACAAATACCGCACCATGAAATTGTGAAGTAATTAGTTTTCTTCTTGAGTGGTAAGGGTCAAGATAAGGAGTAGGTGCGTTTCTTTCTGTCTTTTCTACTAGTTGCAAAGAACCTAATTTATTAAAGAAAAAACTTTCAGCTTTTACTGCCTCTTTTCTTCTTACTGTTCCATCTAGTCTTGAATTGTTTTGTTGCACTGCTTCAATTATACTATCAGAAAATTGTTTAATGTGCATTGAATTTGTAGTTAAGGAAGCCATATAAATTTATTTAAAATTAAAAATAGAAAAAATGAATTTCTTCATAATTGCTACCCTCAATTTCAAAGACCAAAAAGGCTACCTTTTACTTTTTTATCGGACAATCATCTTTCATCTAGGGATAATTAATACAATATCCCTAGATATTATTAGTTAAATATTTTTGCAATAGTCAAGTATTTTTTATAAAATCTCTTTTAAGAATAAGCTATGTTATATAATGAAAATAATTTTTGCTGTTTTTGATCTTCACTTAAAGAAGTGTCTTTTTTTATTAATTCAATACTTTCTAAAGCATCTTGCTTTGTCATATCAACATTATTAGCTAGTTTACCAATAGATTTATTGCTAACTTTAGAACCAATGTTAAACATAGTCTTTGCAATAGCTAACTGTGCATCTTTTGGTAAATTTTCTAATAATTTATCATATTCAGCAGGAGCAAATTGCTGCCAGGTTTGATCTGCTAGTTTTAAATTAGATTCGTATTCATTGCCCCATTCTTGAGATAAATTTTCTTCCATCTCTTTTATTCTAGTGTTATTATCAGCTTCTATTTGTTTTATTATTTCGTTTTCTTGATCTTTAAATGTTTTTACAAGTTCTTTAAAGTTATCTGGGTTTAAGCCCATAGAAATTGCTTTATCTTTTATAGTATTTAATATTTTGTCAGATTCGTCAATATCTTCAATTTTGTATTGTTCGGCTTCGTATTTTTCAGGTTCTTTTGGTGCGCCTAATTTCTTCTCAAGGTTAATATAGCTTTTTGCTAGTCCGTTAATATCCTTAAAATTAGACAAAGATTTTGATGATTTTAAATCTTCATCAGTTATTAAATCTAAAAAAGAAGAAACGGATTGCTTTGTTTCACTAGTTGTTTCACTAGTTGTTTCACTCTCTTGGCTTGTTTCATTGGCTGTTTCGTTGCTTGTTTCACTAAGTGTTTCATTAGTTGTTTCAATTTCTTTGTTATCAGACATAAAATTTAATTTAATTAATATTTTCTAATTGAGAATAAATAAACTCAATTATTTGCCTTCCGCCCTCACGAAAAAAGCAATCCGTTTGAATATCAGCGTTTAGACAATAGGGGGTATTATCTAATATTCTACTTTCTAATGCTTTTAAAACAATTTTGCCGTTTTCAGTACTAAAGACTTCTTTAAAAATTAGAGATAATTTATCGTTTTTGTTTTCATTCATAATTATATTATTTCGGATTTTCTGCCTATTGCTGCGGCTTGAATAGCTTGTTGTTCTTGATCTAATTGTTGTTGCATTTGCATTTGCTGTTGTCTTAGCTGTCTTATTTGCTCAACAACGACAGGATTTTTAATTAAATCAGGGTCAACATTTAATATATCACTATATGTTCTTACTATTTCGTCAAAGTCAAGAACATCAAGAATTTCTGGATTTGATTGTGCAATATTGACTGCATATGATACAAGTTTTTCTATTGCCACCGCTTCATTCATTCTTTGTGATTGTGTAATAGGGTTTTGATACCTAATTTTTAAAGAAGGATTTGATATTAGTTCTTTTGGCAGTTCTTTTTGAAATAATCCGTTATTTTGCAGTAAAACATATTGTCCATTTTCATTTTGGAAATATATTTTTTTAAACAAAATGTCAAATGACACATTTAAAAGCTGGTCTAAATAATCAATGTTTGAAAAAATAAAATCTCCCATAATTCGCAAGCTTTCCGCCCTTATTTCCATAATTTGCGTTGCTGTTGCCCTTGCATCATCAAAAACTTTTAATTTATCAAGAAAAAATATCTCTTTTATATTTTCCTGCTTTCTTGCAAGTAAATTTTCATTAATTGGTATATTGCCAATATTTCCAATTTGCTCAATAGCTCTCTGCCCTGGTGCTAATTCTCGCTTGTCTTCAATATAATTTAAAGCTCCAGCCCTTAAACTAATTCTATTTTTAAAAGCAGTATTAACAATTAATGAAGGCTTTAAAATAATTTCTGTTGCTTCGTTTATTTGTTTTGACATTTCGTTAATTTGTCTTGCATCAGCAAGTGCCATCATGCAGCGAGAAGTACCATAAACTTCATTAGAGGCTTTTTCACTTCTTCCAACAGCAAAAGGTAAATTGTCCCAGCCTAACTCCTCAATAATTAGTGTATTATTAACATCTACCCAATAACCAGCAATTTCTTTATTTAGTAGGTCAATTTTGTTTCTTTCTCTTTCTTTTCTAGGCATTATATGTAATTGCAGATCAAAAACCTTAAAAGGCTCTTTCTCTGCGGCTTTTCTTATCTTATCAGAAATATTGGCTTCTTTATTGTTGCCCCATTTATCCATTATCTGCCTTGCTGTCTTTTTGTCTTTTATTATGACATAATCAACAACATTTTCTTCATTTTCCGCAATTAAGAAGTTTTTAATATTAATAGTAGTATATTTTAAAGGGTGGTTTTTACCTTCTTCAATTAAAGTTAGCATTGTACCAAATACAATATCATCTGCGGTTGCTTCGCTGAAGGCCCTTTCAAAATTACTTTTAGAATTAAATAATTGATTTAATAAAACTTTTGTAAATTCAGAAATCCAGTCTCTTACATTGTCATTTTCATTTATTTCTTCAATTTCCGACTCAATTTGTATTGGTTTTATTGCCCTATTAAATAAAGTTCCTACTATAATTGATTTTAATTCGTGTACTGAATTAATAGGGGAAGATTCAAATAATTTCTTAAAATTACTTTTGTCTCCTTCCGCTTTTGTAATTGTAATATCTGACTTAATAGGTCTAAAATAATTGGCTATTTCTTGCCATTCGTTTTTAAAATTTGATCTATCATTTTCTAAGCTTTCCGCCCTTCTAATTAAATCTTTTGCGTTCATTTTATCCTAAAGTTTTTTTAAATATATTGCCTGCATTACCTTCTTGCTGCCTCAAGCCACCTGCAAAAATAGTTTTTCTTCTTTCTTGCCCTGCTTGTGCTGTTTTTGATTGTTTTACTATAAGTTGTTGTTTTTCTTTTTCTACTCTTTGTTTTTCCAAAGCTTTTCTAAAAAAATTGCTAGCTCCCATAATATAAATTT
>Ga0208644_1003494_pt1 | contig 12200 bp, 33 predicted proteins | sample VirMetDEL_Nov_18_FD_184517 | JGI IMG/M metagenome (GOLD analysis project Ga0208644, IMG submission 184517) | Aqueous microbial communities from the Delaware River and Bay under freshwater to marine salinity gradient to study organic matter... | ecosystem: Environmental > Aquatic > Marine >... | reverse complement strand
CCGCCCCGTTCGTTGCCGGTGTGCTGGCTCTCTGGATGTCGGCGCGCAAGGCCGAGCGTCTGTCGGCAACGCCGATGGAGGCAATCACTGCCCTCACTGAGACGGCCAAGGATGTGAACGAGCCCGGTCGCTGCGACCGTTACGGGTGGGGACTCGTTGACCCGCACAAGCTGCTAGGCCCGGCAACTCCGCAGGGCCTGACGATCTACATCCCAGGAGCCAGGGTGCTGTGAGTGCCATGCAGATTGTTGCGCTGTGCGCGCTTGCCGTCGTCGCCGCCGTGGTCTACCTGCCGGGAATCATCTCGCAGATCAAACGGACGCCGGACAGCATGAGTCAGATCCGTTCAGTGCTGGCGATCCGTGACGGCGCCACTAGCCCGGAGGTTCGTAAGGCATGCACGGTCCTGTTGGAGGCGCTGCTGAAATGAGGCACGCACTCGTCGCCGCCGCCGCAGTCGCAGTGGTGCTGACCTTCATCCCGGCCTCGCCGCAGAAGGCTGGGCCAGTAGCCGATGCGATGCGGAATGCCACGCGCGCAGACAGGCAGCGAGTGAAGGGCATCTATGCCGCCCTCGCTGACATCACGGAGCGGGATGCTGGCAAGCTCATCTCCACCACAGCCGCATGGCGCAAGGTCCACGCTGACAGCCTGCGGCTGGCGGTGGGCGGCACCGATCTGGTGGGCAAGTACCCGGGCCTGGATCGGGCGGTGGAGCAGGTGATGGCCGCGCATGTCAGCTTGGACAACGTGGCCATGGACGCCGAGCGAGTCGCATCGCTGGCCAAGGCATGCCGCGCAGTGGAGGCGCAGTGTGACTGAGGTCAGCATGCTGAAGGAGTACGAAGACGGCCTGCCCGGGTACATCCAAGACCCGCGCGCGCAGGATGAGTTCTTCGCCACGCAGCGTTACCAGCATTTCTCCGAGCCCAACATCCGCGGCATGGGCATCGGCAAGCGGGCCATGCTGTACGCATACGCCAGACAGTTGGACTCCAAGTGTTTCACCGAGAGGCAAACGACCGGCGACTGCACCAGTCACGCCCACCGCAACTGCCGTGACATCACCCGTGCGGTGCAGATTCTGGTGAACCATGAGCCGCATGACTGGTTCCGCATGGGTGCGACCGAGCCAACCTACGGCGCACGCGGGCACTCAGGGCAGGGCATGAGCCCGGCACGGGCGGCCCGGTTTGAGCGAGACGTTGGGTTCTTGGCACGCACGGATTACCCGGGCGTAGTCAACCTGACTGAGTATGACTCTCGCATTGGCACGCGCTGGGGTGGAGCCGGCGTTCCGGCCAACGTGCAGGAGCTGTGCAAGGCAAACAAGGTCGGCGTTATCAGCCTCGTCAAATCCCAAGACGAGCTGATGGACGCCATGGTGAACGGGTACGGAGCATGCTCCGGGCAGTACGCAGCGTGGAAGGGAGAGTCGAACGACAAGGGCATATATCCACGCGCGCCGGGCGGATGGTCGCACTCCATGGCCATCGCTTTCTATGACGACACCAAGGAGTTCTATCCCACGCGCGTGTGGGGGATAGTCAACAGTTGGGGCCCGTGGTGCCAAAAGCCCAAGTATTGGCCAAAGGAATACCCGCCCTACGTCCCAGGCATGTTCATCACCACCGCCGAAGACTTCGATGTCTGCGTGAAGGGCGGCGACTGCTGGGTCTACGGTTCGATCGACGGGTATCCGCCCCAGCGGTTGCCTGACTACGGCGCGGTGGGGCTCCTCAATGATTGAGCTGCTCCTGCTGTGGTTCTCCACGCCCGATCTCACGCCACAGGTGGCGGTGCGTGCGGCCTACTCGCTGGTGGACAAGGCCCCCGCTCCTGAGCCGGACGAGCATTGCGGCTTATGCAAGGACGGCGTGATCACCCACGCCGATGGGCATAAGACACCCTGCCCCTGCCCCGCGGACTGCAAATGCAAATCGACCAAGTGATCGCCCAGTGCCAGCGGGAGACGGGATTCCGCGGGCAGGACTCCAAGGACATCTGCCTGCTGGCATTGATACTGTCCGGCCAAGCGACGGGCCGTGAGCTGCGGATGCGCGTGCGAGACACCTACCTACAAGCATCACCGGAGCGCGGCAGCTTCTTCGTACTCGTCGTCCTGCCGATCCTCATCAGCATCATCAGCAACTGGGTGGCCAAATGGATTTTCGATCGGAGCGACATGAGATCGATCCGCTCCCAGGCGTTCGACGCTGCCATCGAATCATTGCCAGGTATGGCGGCCATACGCATCTCTACCAGTTCTCCGACCGAGACATCGAACTCACCAAAAGAACCATCAAACTCCACGTTGAAGACGAACAACTTCACCCCTACGCCGGACTGATTCTGTTGAGCATGCTGCGGGAGATTAAGCATGGACGCTGAGTGGCTGATGGTGCTGGTGACGGCGGCCGTGGCGGTGGTGCCATGGGCATTCTCCATCCATGCGAAGGTGGCCGTGATCGCTCAATCGGTGGAGGCATTGCCGGAGGTTGTGGCCGAACTGCGTGGTGTGTTGCAAGAGCATGAACACAGACTGGACGAGCATGCCGAAGCCATCGAAGCTCTCAAAAAAACAGCAAGCCCTAGCCGCTGAGTGGATGCCTCTTGCCCGCATGCTGGCGAGGTTCTTCGTCCAGCAGCGCGCACCGTGGCAGCGCTCTGTGTACGTGGAAGACCTGGAAGCCGATGGCTATCTGGCCATCGTCAAAGCGGCACGCACCTATGACAAGGCACGGTTGCCATACCCGCGCGCGTATTTCGCACGCGCCTGTCTCAATGCGATGTGCCGATCCATCCGCAAGATGACGAGGCAACCGGGCGAGTGGAAGGTCAGCCTGGAAGAGGCGGATCAGATGGTCCACCTATCGGCCGATCCGGACTGGCTTCGCATGGCCATATCCGACATGGGCGACGACGCAGAGCTGTGCGAGGACCGCTTCTGCAACGGCCTCACGCTCCGGCAGTTGGCGGAGCGGCATCACCTGAGTCTGCGGAGTGCGTCCGTGCGCGCGCGGCGGCTGGCACAGACGCTTGCCGCACAATTGGGAATCCAGCTATCGCCGCATAGGCCAGATAGTGGCAGTCAGAGATGCCGTAATACCCACTCCCGCGCACATAAGCGGGCTTTTTCACACCCTCACGCGCCAAACGGCAGGCGATTGTGAAGTAGCTGTCGCCGTCCTCATGCTCACGCAGCACGCGGCGGGCGATGGCACGCTCACGGTGGCACTCTAGGAACCGGCCGTCCTTCTGTATCCAGCCAATCGGACGCAGCCTGCCGTAGGGTTTGCCCGTGCGTCGGCGGTGGGCGACCGAAGTGCGGATGCGCTCACCGATGATGCGCCGCTCAAACTGGGCGAACGCCGAGAGCTGGTGGAAGAACAGCTCTCCGGCCGGCGTGGCCAGGTCTACCGGCATGTCCAAGATGGCCAGCCGCACGCCGAACGTGTTCCACCGCTCGTTGGTGGTGGCCGCATCTAGCATGGAGCGGAACGCCCGGTCCAACTTGGTCACCACAACCATGTCGCCGGGCGTGACTGCATCCCACAACTGGCGACCGGCAGGCCGATCACGCAGCGGCTTGCTGCCGCTGACATCCTCGTCAACGTACAGGCGATCCAGCGTGAGGCTGCGCCCCTCGGCCCAGCGCTGGAGGTCTGCCTGCTGTGCCTCGGCCGACAGCTCCTGCTTGTCGGTGGATACGCGCGCGTAGCCGTAGATCATCGGCGCCACTCCGGCAGGAAGATGACGGCCAGCACCAGGATGGCACCGATCACAAAGTCCAGCAGCTCGCTCATCGAAGAACCTCCAAGAGGATACGGACCACAGCCACAATCAGAATCTCAAGGGCCTCCGTGCCCATAACGCACTCCTTATTCCACGGTGAACACGGGGGCCTTCCCCCACTCATTGAAGAACTCGGCCAGCACGCGCTGCCCGGATGGGTCCACGTACAGCGTCACCTTGCCGGGCGACGGTGGCGTGGGCTTGTCGGAATGATTGACCTCCGGGAAGGCGTCGTCTCCTTGCAGGAGTGCCGTCATCACGGTCGGCCCGATCGCACCGGCGAACTGCCGGTATGCCGTGGCCACATCGCCGGCTGGCTTCCTGCCGTTGACGCACGCATCCAGCGCACGCTTGGCAGCAACCAGGCCATCGCAATGCACCGGCCAGTTCAACGACTTGGTGAACACCTCGGTGTCGAAGAGCCACTGGAACACATCACTGTCGGTCATCCGCAATCCTCCTCGCCCAGGCTGCAATTTCCCCCACCCTCCCGCGGATCACCCAACGCAGGTGATCTTCATCGGATGCGTAGCCATCGGACATGATGATGGCGTAGTGTTTGTTGAGCGTGGGGGAGCAGGCCACCCGCGTCCCTGCCCGGTAGTACAGGTCGGAACGCTCTCCTCGCACGGCGGCAGCAAACGCCTGCATTTCGGTACTCTTAGCCATCACTGTCCTCCCGTATCTGCTTGGCCCAGGCTTCAATCTCCCCTACCCTCCCACGGATCACCCAACGCAGGTGATCATCACCTTCGCTCCAATCTGCGAAGATGATCTTGTCATACTGCCGCAGGCGCGGCGACCGACGCACGCGCCGCACGGCCTCGTCGAACAGTTCGCTGCTCACGCCGCCGATGGTGTAGCTACTGGGCTTTGGCATCACTCACCTCCTTCACGGAAAAGGGTCTGCTCATGCTGTACCAATCACCATCCTGCCACCTCATCAGCAGATCGGCCACCTGCATGGCGTCATGCCGCCCGTCCGCAACCTGGAACGGGGTGGCGTCCCACTCACTACCGAATTCGATCTCCACAGGGCAGGCGGCTTGCGCTAGATCACATCGGAAGTTGAACACCACGTAGTTGTCATAACCGTCTTCGGTCGCTTGCATGATTTCATAGACGGCCATCACTCACCTCCATTCAGTACTGGTACCCATGTCACGCCGCCATCTTTCTCAATGCGGACGCCAAGCCACAGCCACTCCTCAGGAGCCGATGAGCCGAACGTCTCGCCAATGATCAGCTCGCATTCCCCCCTGTCGGAGCCCACCCAGATGGGCGTGAACACCGTATTGTGGGCGAACCAGAACTGCTGCTCACGGGTGAGGTTGCGGTTCCAAGTGATCAACACCCGCCGACCATCCTCCAGCTTGGCCTCGCCAATGTCCGCACAGCCCAATGCCATGCAGTACGGCAGGCTCCCGATCCGGCGCTTCGACACCGCTCGCACGGCAGACGAGTCGCAGTTTGCAAATCCAGTAGTCGCTTCCATGGTTTCCATGTCACCTTCTCCTACGGTGTTTGTTGACCAACGCCTGGACCGATTCGACATCCACAGTCTTGGCAAACGTGGGCAGCCCGGTCACGCCCTGCTCACGCCACCGCTGCAATCGCAGACTGACAGCCTGCGGTGTGCAGCCCAGCTCATCGGCCGCCGCCGCAATCGTCGGCGCCCGCATGATCACCTCAATGAATCGTTCCCTGGATACCCGGTTGTCGTTGGGCATCACGCCTCCTCCAAAAGAAAACGCCTGATCCGTTCGTACAGATCAGGCGCTGTGTCTCGCACCACCTTCTCGGCCTCCACCAACAGGTGAATGGCATAGTCTACACGCTCATCGGTCCACCCGTCGATCCTCCCCATGGTTCCCTCCAGTCACGGTCATCACTCACCTCGCTCAAGTCGAACAGGCAAACAACAAACACGGGATCATCTGGCAGAAATTCCAGCACCCATATCGGCCGGTGCGTGGAACGCACCGTCAGGCGAGAACGCTCAGGAGAGTGGTCAGTGGCGGTGACTTCCAGCATCTCGCTGTGTTCGTCTAGTTGAATCCAGTCGCCCGCCATCACGCTGCATGCTTCTTCAACAGCCATCACTCACTCCTCCCTTCTGCCTTGGCAATCACCTCACGCAGTGATTGCAGGATCACGCGGGCTGACTGTTCGCTCAGCCGGTACTCGCCATCCGTGAACTGAAACAGGCTCAGGTCATTGGCGATCGCCTGACAAACTGCCAGCAGGTCCGGGGCTGCCGCAATGAGGCGGGCGTTGGCGGCACGGACGGTGTTGTGCGGATGCCCATGCACCACGGCAACCGTCACATCACGCGGCCCCTCTGGCCCGTCAGCCTCTACGCAATCCCCGTTCACAAACCACGGTCCCGGTGTATGTGCCATCACTCTCCACTCCCCAAGGTTTCCCAGTCATCAGACGGCCGACGATCATCGATCAACATGCGTATCACGCGGATGCCTTTTAGCAGTCTCTTTGCGCTGGGGTCGCCGTCTGATTCCCAGCATTCGTAGTCCGCCTCTGCATGGCGCAGAGCATTCCTGGCGGCCTCCCACTGGGCCACCGTCAGTCGCCGTGGGGTAACCATCAATCACTCCTCCCTTCGGCCGATCGGATCGCAGCCAAAGCAGCGGCAACTCCTCGGGCAATGTGGTTGTCCTGAAGAACGCTGACCGCAAACTTCAACTCCCGCAGCAACTCCGGGGCTGCGGCGATGAGGCGGGCGTCGGCGTCGCATTGCCCAAGACTGTCCTCATCGATGTTCTCGTCGCACACTTTAGCGACCTCGCATGCAACGTCGTCATCCATCAGAATGTAGAAGCGATCCGCTACTTTCCACGGTCCCGGTGTAGGTCCCATCACTCACTCCTTCTTAGAAACGGAAGCGTTATCACTGACGCTACTGTGACACGCAGCCAAGTCGGATGCACGCACCACTGGCCGTCGCTGTATGCGATCAGAGGAACTAATGTCGGTACATCTCGCTGCACCACAGACACCGGCATCCATACGTACTGAGTCAGGTCGCACACTTGCATATTTTTGGCTCCTGTAATCCGCGCTCGTTGAACTGATGCTGTGCGACACAGACGCGGGCGGCTTCTTGTGGCGTGGCTGCATCGACCTCCCACACAGAGTAAGGCTGGTTTTTATTCTTGGCGGCCGTCACATAGCGGCAGCCAGTCGCATGGATGCTGGTGCGTTCAGTGAGAAGGCTGAACACAACGGCGTACATCACTCACTCCTCCTTTCTGCTTTGGCCCACTCTTCAAACGTCATGCCACCCTCCAGTGTTTGAGAAACTGCACGGCCTGCTCACCGATGTGGCGAGTGTAGGCCGGCGGAAACCCCTCCTTCAATTCGTTCCAACTGATCGCACGCTCTACGCCTCATGGCCTCGTCGCCGGAAGGCAGAGCGTACCGTCCCTGAAAACTCGCAGCCCACCAGCACTCGCATGTATGCACCTCACGCTAGGGTACGGGCGTCCAGTTTAGCACGGGGCGGGTGCATCAAACCTCGTTACCTCATACACCCCTGAGTAATCGCCAGTGCAGTCTTCAACATACAGCCCCACCTCCGACAGCGCATCGGTAAGGGTGTCGATCTTCTGGTATTCGTAGCAGTCATAGTTGCAGTATGGCCGCAGCGTTTCGCCGGGCTCATGCAGCAGGACCAGCACGGCACCCTGCCCATACGTGCGCAGCCCCGGCTGCTCGCACCGAAAGTCGCCGCCGACCACCCGCCGGATCACGGCAGCGGCCTGCGCCATGCGTTGGAGTTGGGTGTCAGTCATTTGTGCCGCACTCCTCAGCGAATCCCAGCAGCCGCAGTCGAAACTCTTCCATCCACGCCAGCGAGCCAAGGTAGCGCGTGTCGTCCATCAGCCTGGCCATGTGAATCATGTGTTCTCGGTAGGAAGAGATCGCCTGCCGCAGTTCCGCTACATCAGCGGCGCTCAGCTCAACCTTCACTCGCACACTCCACCTCCTCGCTAATCAGATACTCCCACCCGCATGCCCTACATGAGCATGCCGTAAACACTGCGCCCATCCGCGCAGCCCATCGCACCTCCTCGCACCCGCACTGCGGGCAGGAGAAGGGGGAACACAGCTCGTCGTCCATCAGCCCCTCGCTTTCTTGCGGCGTGGCTTCAAAGAATTCATCCTAAGAAGCAGGGCATCGTATTTGGCAACAATGGCTGGCACCGTATCCGGACTATCGGACAGTTGCCTGCTCCACTCTGCCACCTTGGCATAAAGCCCCATGCGCAGCCGATACAGTTCGTCTTCGTTAATCGTCAGCGTGTAAGTCGGCATCACTCGTCCTCCATTGTCTGCACAACGCGGCACCTGCCCGCAATCTCATCCACCGGAATCCGCTCCCACTGGGCCGACCAGTAGTAGCCCTGCACCGCATAGCGTTGGGCGAACGCCTGCGCCGCAGCGTGCGCTGCCTCCAGGTCCGGGTAGCAGGACTCAGGATCAATCGACAGACCGTCTGGTGATAGAACGTCGAACATCACTCCTCCTCCACCGGAAACCCCTCCTCCATGAGCAAGTCACGCGCCGCCTCGTCGGCAGCCACCCGTGCCTGCTCGTCGGACCAGACATCTTCGTAGTACGGCCACAGATCGAAGTCCCCCAGACAGTGCGTCGTCAGTCCGCACCGGGATTCGATGTAGGCGTCCACCATCCTGCGGAAGTCAACCATTCGCATGGGATTCCTCCTCGCAGTAGGCGTCGATCCAGTGGCGTGCAATCTCACGCCAGTTCACTTCGCTGAGCGAGCCGCGCAGCAAGTCTGCGAACGGCCCGAATTCGTAATTGCAACGCTCCAGCATCTCGTCGGCCGCCTCGGTGTGCGTATCTCTCAGGTGGTCGGCCAAATCGCTCACCGCCATCTGGCTGCGCGTGATCCACGCCGTTGGCGATGCTTTCGCATAGGCATCTTTGGCGGCCTGCTCCCAGTACTTGGCTTGCGACTGATCGTTGTCCGTGTACAGACGAACCACCCACGTTTCGTAGTTCGTCCAGCCGTTGTACCCCTCGCCCATGTCACACCTCCTGCCTGCTGATGGAATAAGCCTCCGACTCATACTGTGCGGCCAGCTCCTCAACTAGGCGCAGCCGCCTTTGAAACTCCTCCCGGTCTGCGTGGTAGTCGCCGCCGATCTGGTAGTCCCGGCCATGCGGCTGCCATTTCCGCATTTCATACGCGGCAGCCTCCAACGCCCGATGCACCTGCATCATCTGGTCAATCAGCCGATCGGCCGATGAGCCGTTAATCCACGGCCGTGGAGAGATTCGATGCATGTCAGACCTCCGTAAGTTTGCCCAGCACAGCCTCGGCCACGCCGGGTACGTGATCGCACAAGAACTTGCACAGTTGCGCGGCCTGCCCCGCATCCATCCGCACGTAGTGCCCAGTCACGCGCTGCGAGGGGCAGAGCGTGGCCATGGTCACAGAACCGTCATCATTGGCCGACCACTCCACCCGATAGCAACCGCTTTCCGCATGTCCTCGCATGGTCACACCTCCTCTGGTTCAGTGCTAAAAGTCGCTGCCATCATGTGGCACTGCGGATGGCAAACCTGGATGCCACCGTCCGTGACCATGACGACCCAATCGTCCGGGTGCAGTCGCTCCCGGTCCTCGTCGCATGCCGATAGCCACTTCCGCAGATCGCCCACGGTTTTGGGGACTAGTTGCATGTCACACCTCACGCCTGAAGGATGGGCAGGTGCTTGATGGCAGTCATCACGGCCTTGCCACCATGCCCGGGTATGTAAACGTCCACCAGTTGCAGGCCGATCTTGCGCCGACCGGCCCCATCGCACAGGTTGCAGGTCAGGCAGGACAGCCGATGACCGGCTTCCTTAGATGCCGGACACAGCCGCTCGCCCTCGGCCGGCTCGCCTCCACGCATGGTGCGGAAGGTGCGCCAGCCCAAACTCTTCGCATGCTCACGGGACCACGGCCCGGTCAGCCCATGGACTGATGCCATGAGAAACTGCTGGTAGTCCCGGTAGGCGAGGTTCGCCCACTGATGCGTGTAGCCCGTCCAGCCCGCAGAGATACTGGCCAGATGGCGCAACAGCTCCAGCGGGATCAGCACCGGCTCGCCGTAGGTGCCGAACCGCACCTTCCGGCCTTGGATAAACCGATCATGCTCCACCGCGTTGTAGTCCACATAACGGCCCCGGCGGAACGCGCCGTAGACCATTGCCGGACCCTGCCCGACGTTGACATAGCAGGCCCGATAGTTGGGCTTGCCCTTGCGCCTGCGCTTCTGCGTGGCAACCAGGCCACGCATGACGCAGTTGCCGCAGATGGACACATCGCCACCTGACTGCACCGCGGCGACCGGGTGAACATGCGACCTAATGATATAGGTCTGGAGCATGGACCCTGTCTTCGCATTAGAAGACTTGCCCAGTGGCATGATGACCACATAGGGCGAGCCGTCGAATGGCGAGACACCTCGGTGCAGAATGACACCAAGGGGCCGGGCGGTGCGTGATCTTGCGACCATACGCACCTCCTGTGAAACCGACTACCGAACGGCAGCCGAATAGCCCCCTCTGGCAGCACATGGTTACGGCTGGCGATTCAACATGGCGACGGTGGTCCCGGGACGCACGCGCCAGAGGTTCGCTGACCCGCAGAGCATGAGTAGTCCCCTGCCGCTGATCGCAGGGGCTTGCTTGCTGTCAGCCCAGAGGGGGCTATTCGGACACCGATCAACGGCAACCGAACCCGGGCAGGCAGCATTCGGACTTAGTGGGCAATCGCCCGTCGCCGCATCCACCTGCCCGGGATCGAATCCCGTCAGCCGTACAAGGCCCGCTGCCATGCGTTGACCGCAGTCAACTGTTGGCCGGACAGCAGAATCAGCACCTGAGCGACCGTGTCATACTGGTCGGTCAACGTGCGATCGGCCATCCACGGCCAGCCATACAGGCTGCCGCCAGACCGATGAAACTTCACCAGCCGCCACAGCAGATCGGACGGCGTATCGCCGCCTGGAGCTGTCTTGCGCCATGCCCCGTCCCTGCTGGACAAGCAACCCGTGATCGCTGCCAGAATGTCGTCATCGGACGGCAGGGATACGTTGCCCGCATCCCGCAGTCTGGCGAACCCGTCACGGAGCCTGTCCATCAGAGCGTTGGCGCGCTCTGACTGTTTCGACATCGCACCTCCTTTACTGCTCGCACCACGCGAGCGTATCGTTCGTCGTTTGGCCGCATGTATATAGGCCGCTCGCCGGAAAAAATCCGGAAAGATTTTTGACCAGCACGCTGGCCGCACACCGCGGTCCAGTGCAGAAGACTTACTGCCCGGATGTATTAACTCCGGCCAGTGTGTTGGAAGCGTAAACATTCGCCCCGCATGCGTGCGAACGTGTCGCACGCGGGGGGCGATATATATAGGCCGCTCGCCGGAAAAATAATTCCGGCCGACGAAAGATTTTTATTGTGTCCCGTCCGGTGGGCGATATAAAGGCGAACGTGCGGGCCACGCGGCCCGGTTCGAAAGTGTTTACGGGAGGCTAATGCGATGAAGACTGACGCTATACAGGCAATCGCCGCCGTTGGTTCGTACTGTGCGTGGCCACGGCAGTCCTACAACCCGGCCGATCTTCCGGCCGTATACCACCCCGCCGTAGTGTCCTATTTTGAGCGGTGCGCGTTGCGGCAATTCATGCCGGAGGCTAGGACGCGGCAGGAACGGCAGGGTATGCGAGAGCGGGCGCAAGAAGCGGCGAGCGTGGCCTATCTATTCTGGTTAGAAAACCGCACCGACCGTATCCCGCGTGGCGCGCATGCGTCCGCCCTTGCGGGGGTGCGCCGTTTCATGGAACGCTCCGGCTGGCAAGGTAGGACGGGCGGCCGTAGGGCGAACCGCCGAACCGTTACGGCCGAGCGATTGGCGCACCGTGAGCGGCTGCGGGCGCGTCACAACCCCACCCCCGAATCGGTTGCAGTTGCGGTGGAGCGGATTGCGAAGACCCCACGGCATTCCGGCAAGGCTTACAGGCTTGCCGTGTCGATCGGCCTACCCGGGGTGCGTGAACTCGTCCGGGTGGCTTGCGGGTTCGCCGTGGATTGAACGGCCATGGATTGAACGGCCGTACACTAGACCCCTCCCGGAGCTTGGGGGGGTTTTTTTATGCGCTCGTCGATAGTTGAACAGGGGTACACTGATGCATCCCCACCAAGCTGTTGACAGTTTTCTTTCATCCGAGTGACTGATTCCGGTCGTTTCACGTTCGGCTACGATACCGAAAGCGTAACCCGTGACGGGGCAAGGGTTTGCGACGACACGGCATAGCAGACCGGCCCCCAGGCCCCCCCGGCGGCGTCGCTCTATTACGTCATATCCTCCC
>Ga0208644_1003493_pt1 | contig 12200 bp, 19 predicted proteins | sample VirMetDEL_Nov_18_FD_184517 | JGI IMG/M metagenome (GOLD analysis project Ga0208644, IMG submission 184517) | Aqueous microbial communities from the Delaware River and Bay under freshwater to marine salinity gradient to study organic matter... | ecosystem: Environmental > Aquatic > Marine >... | reverse complement strand
CGTTATAACGCGAATTCATCATGCCAGCGGCATGATAGTAGTGAGAGGGGCGGGAGCTTTAACGCTACAACACAGCCTGTCTGTATCCAACTTTTTGTATAACATGATAGTAGTGAGAGGGGCGTGTGGACAAAAAAAGGGGGCTTGCGCCCCCTAGGTAAACAAGAAATTTTATTCCTTAACAAAGCGGTTAAGGTCTACGCCTAAATCATCCCTGAGACACTTGGTTATAGTTAGTAATGCAGTCTTAACCTTGCCACAGTCTGGGTCATTTGCTATTGCTTCGTCATTCTCTGGGCGGTTACCGAATACATACAACTTGCCAAGCTCCTCTGTAAACCGAACGTATGGGGTGCGGTTCTTGCCACCATCGGGCTTGGATATATCCTCGCCATGAATCTTGGCGTTCTGCTCTCTAACCCTAGCTATAAACTGGGCTGGATTCGGGTGTTCAGCGGCTTTTAGTGCCTCGGTGATTTTACGCCTTACCGGCTCCCAGATTTTATTATTCTCTGAAATTTCCCTGTACTGGCACTTATCCCAACGAAACTTCATCACGCTGTTAAACTTGATAGCCAACGCAAGGCTTGCACCTCGTTCAATACCTACACAGCGTCCAAGCTCCTCGATTATCGCGGGTGCCTCTACGCCTTCCAGTGTAGCGGTAAGGGTCTTAATGTTCTTTGCGCTGTAGTCTTTAACACTGCCAAAGGCTGCTAGCGTGTTTTGTAAATTTTCCATCTTCTATTCCTCTGGAACCGCCAGTGGGTTCCGTTTCATTTTGGACTGGCGAAGCCATTATATCACTTCGTCCCACATTGTAATAAATTCTCCCGATATGGATTCTGGACAACATATAACATTGTTATAACGCGCCCACCGCATCGCCACACAGTCATGATAGTAATGAGAGGGGCGGGAGCTTCTCGCGACCGCCGTGGCAGTTGGGGGTCTACACCATGTCTGGGGGCGTTATAACAATGTTATAAACCGTAAAACACATAACATTCCAAGTAAATCAACAACTTAGCATGATAGTAATAAGGGGGGCGGGAGGATAATGTTACGAAAATCGGTGTAATGTTACGTTTTCAATCTTGAGGCGTAACAAAATTAACCCCCGTAACTATATGATTTGCAAGGAAAAGGTCTTGTAATGTTACGTTTTTGGGCAATTTCCAGAAAATTAGCTATACATTCTGTGTTTGACCCCCATCATGCCTTGTACATACTCACAAAAAAAATAACCTCACGAGAGTATATAATTTCTATTTTTTCATAACATTATAACATTACACCCATTTTCGTCCCGCAAACCCGCGCCATTGCTGGGTTTTGCAATGTTACGTCTAATGTTATGTTTTCGTGTAATGTTACGTTTTTTCGTAACATTATAACCACAAGGCCGACACACTGCTGTCCAGCCGCCATTGTCTGAATATAACATTGTGCTATAATATGTGTTACAGTGGGAATTTACCTGCTGGGGCGCACGAAGCCGTTATAACGTGCACAACATATAACAATGTTATAGCGAGGACACGATGTCAAATATCAAGACCCAACTGACCACCCAAGGGTGTCACTACTGCGGGCTGCTCTACCCCATTGCCCGCGCCGAGCTGGGCTACGATACATGCAAGACCTGCGGCGAGCTGGAAGCTCGCAAGGTACGGCATACGGTAGTACCCATAAACAAGAGCGGCTACATGGCATACAGCCCTGCTGCTGCTAAGGAAGTGGTAAAACAACTCAACCCCAAGAGGAGTGTGTAGCATGAAAATGAAAGTACTTTACTGGCTGGGAATGACCCTAGCTGCAGTGGCGTGTGCCGCATGGCTGTACCTGTTACTGGTATTCGTCCTTCTATTTGGAGGTGTGTGATGGGCAATTACGGGTACGTTGGTTTTTACAACGGGCAGCGCGTGGAGGTACACGCCACAGGGATGTGGGAAGCAAAACAGAAGGTAATCGGGCACTTCAAAGTGCCTAAAAGCAAGCAGGGCTTGGTGGCAGTAGTGCTTGCCGAGAAGCCTGACGGCACGACAGTTGTACAACAAATAACATCGTTATAAGGAGACCACAAATGTCTATTCAATCAAGTGCAGTATTAGTAAGGCTCAACATCTCAACGTGGGCCGCCCGCAAGAAAGACAAGACTCAGTCTGCTGAAGTAGCTGCAAGGACCGGGGCTGACTCGAAGGCCGGTAACTACACCAAAGACCTGATGGTAGGTACGCGTCACGTCAAGAAGCTGAACGACTTCGCAGCAACGTGTCGTCTTGATTACAACAAGATGACCCTGCCGTGGGACGACCGAGGTGACCGCCTTCTAGCTACTAGCCTAGTCTTTGACTTTAAGAACGACTTTAACCAGAAGCGCGATGACTTCTACCGGAGGCGCGACTACATCTGTGAGCACAGGGACGAGCTGGTGCTTGTAGCTTCTCACTACTTGGGTGCGATGTACGACCCCACGGACTACCCGTCTGCTGACGAGATATACGCCAAATACAAGTGGCAGCTATCAATGAAGGCAATACCGGACTCCGGACACCTGTGCGTTGACCTGCCACAGCAGGACTTGGACGAGCTACGCGCTGAGCTGGAACAGGAGAACGAGGAGAAGCTGAAGAACGCAACGGGTACAGCGTGGGCGCGGCTGCACGAGATGCTGGTTGGTATGAGCGAGAAGTTGGCGCAGTCTGACGACAAGAAGCGGTTCCATGACACCTTCTTGACTAACCCGCGAGACCTGTGCGAGCTGCTCACACACTTGAATGTGACCAAAGACCCCGAGCTGGAACGGGCACGACAGATGCTTGAGGCTAGCATAGCAACAGCAAACGTTGATGTGCTTCGTGACAGCGAGCATACCCGTCAACACATGAAGTCGAAGGTTGACGCTATCCTTGAGCGGTTCGAGTGGTAAGCCATGCACAAGAGCAAACGAAGCAAGCACGTACCAGTGCGCAACCGCCTCCCCATACGCCCATGTGTGGGGGGCAAATTGTGGTACAATAAGAGTAAGCAAGTGGGAACTTGCCCGAAGAAACCCAAAAACTAACCAACATATAACTTTGTTATAGCGAGGACAACACAATGACAATAGTCAACGACAGAATGACCGTAACCCTACCCCAAGCTGCCGCCCTGATTGTGGCTAACCCGAACAACCGCTTCCTGCTGCGGGGCGAACCGGGCATTGGCAAGTCTTCCTTGACTGCCACTATTAAAGAACTCACAGGCATGGATACCGCGTACATTGACGTACCCAACATGGACCTTGGCGACATAGCCATGCCGGTCATCGACCACGAGACCAAGACAACTAGGTACTACCCCAATGCGCGGTTCGGTTTGCACGAGGGCAAGCCGAGGGTAATCCTCCTTGACGAGTACACCAAGGGCGCAGAGCCAGTACGCAATATGCTGCACCCGATGATTGAGTGGCATAACCCGAGGCTTGGGGATATTCCACTACCCGCAGGCACCATAGTCTTTATGACTGGCAACTTGGCTAGCGATGGCGTGGGTGACGGACTGCTAGCGCATACCCAGATGCGCGTGACCGAGATTGAGGTACTCAAACCCAACGCAGACATGTGGCTGGCATGGGCAGCGGATAACGGGATTGACCCAATTGTAATGGCGTGGGTTGCGCGTAACCCAGATTGTCTGGCTTCCTACCGGGACGGGGACCAAGAGAACAACCCGTACATATTTAACCCTAACAAGGTACAGGGAGCGGTGCTAACGCCGCGCACACTGGCTTTGTCCAGCAACCTGATTAAGAACAGGGACAAGGTTGACCCGTCTGCCCTTGAGGTAGCACTAGCAGGTACAGGCGGTGCGCCGTTCGCCAGCAGCATTAGCCACTTCATCATGTACCAAAAGAGCATGACTCCGTGGGCCGATATTATGGCTAACCCAGAAACCGCAAAGGTGCCTGACTCTGACGGTGCGCTTGCGGTGATGGTGTTTAGCGCAATTGAGCGCATCAAGGACGACAACGAGATGACGGCGTTCATGAAGTATGTACGCCGCATGGACGAGGAGATGCAGTGCGTGTTCTGTATTCGCATGGCGCGGGACAAGCGCAAGCAGGGTTTCATCTTTAAGTGCCGCGAGTTTGCTAAGTGGGCGGCTGACAACCAAGACCTTATTTAACCAATAACATTGTTATAGCGAGGACAACATGATTAGCGATAAAACAGTACGTAACTTCAAGCGGCTCCGAGTCAAGATAATGAAAGACCCGCTGTTTGTTGAATTGGCTCCGGTCATGATGGTGGGCAAGCGGAAGTTATCACTTGCGGTTAGCTCAGCCTGTACAGATGGCAGGGACGAGATATACAACCCAGAGTTTTTATTCCAGTGGGGCGACAAGCAGGCGTGTTACATCATTGTCCATGAGAACTACCACAAAGCTGGTAGGCATCTAGAGATATATGACGTGCTGCACCGGATAGACGCGGAGCTGTGCAACGCCGCTTGTGACTACTGGATTGCCAGTAGGATCGAAAGGGCTGACCCGCGTGAAACATTGGTTGCTATGCCTAGAGATGCTAATGGTAACCGGATAGGACTGTATGACTCCAAGTATGATGGCTGGACAATCAAGCGCATCTTTGATGATTTGCGCCAGAATCCGAGACCCAGACGTGGAGAGCCGGACAGACCGGGTCAAGGCCAAGGCCAAGGTGAAGGCCAAGGTGAGGGTGGTAAGGGCAATGGACAACCACAGCAAAAGCAGCAGGGGAACGGTGGGTTTGACGAGCACGATTGGGAAAGTGCTAAGAGTATGTCAGACGAGGAGAAGAAGGAACTCAAGGCCAACATAGAACGCGCTATTAGAGAAGGTGCAATGGCGGCTAAAGCAATTGGCAAGGGCGGCGCAAACGATTCGCTTGGGCTAGGTGAGCTGCTTGTTCCGAAAGTGAACTGGCGTGAGCAACTCAAAGAGTTTGTGCGCTCTACCTGTACTAAGAAAGAAGTAAGTACATGGCGTAAGCCTAACCGCAGGTTCCTGCACCAAGACATCATTATGCCCACGATGATTGGCAACTCAATCAAGGAGCTTGTGTGTACGCAAGACGTGTCGGGTTCTATGTTCGGAGCGCAAAGATACGCTAAGTGCATGAGTGAGATTGAAGGTATTGCCAAGCAACTTAAGGTAGACAAGCTTCATCTCATCTATTGGGACGGCAAGGTAGAACGCCATGAAGTATATACGCAAGCAACCATAGCCTTATGGCGGACACATACTAGGCCAACCGGAGGCGGTGGCACTGACCCTAGGTGTGTACCCGAATACTTGAAGAAGGAACGCATCAAGCCAGACGCAGTAATTATGATGACCGATGGCGAGGTTAGTCATTGGGGTACTTGGGATTGTCCAGTGCTATGGGCTATTACTGAGCAAGGTACTACTGCGCCAGTAGGTAAAACAATTCACTTGGAGGATTGATATGAAGGCAATAATAGAACATGGTGCAACCAGTTACTTGATGACACCAGAGCAGGCAAGTGAGGTGCTCACGTTAATACTGAAGTACGGCACTGAACGGTGGGTGACTGCGTACGAGAAAGACCCGGGAAGTAGCAAGTACATAAATACCTATACGGTAGAGCCAGCACCTTGCCCGTACGTGGAAGTTAGACCGCTAGAACTTAAGCTGATACCAGACGAGGCGTACGGTGTGGCTAAGATGAGATTTCAAACAAAGGAGAAAAAGTAATGGGGTACAGAAGCGATGTAGCAATAGTATTCTACCCAGATAAGCCAGAGGACATGCCGCTGCTGAAACTGTTTGTGCAGGAGAACCTGCCGGATAAGTTTGAGGAGAGGATGCGCGATTCAGACAGGGCGGCAGCTGGGCTACCGAGCTACCTGATATTCAGGGGCGACGATCTTAAGTGGTATGACACATACGATGATGTGCGGGTGTACGAGACTCTGTTCGACGAGTGGGAAGATAAGTTCATGGACGATAACGGACAACTGAAGTTCCACTATGAGTTCGTACGCATTGGTGAAGAGCCAGCGGATGTAGAGGAGCGCGGGACTGACAGCCATATCCTGTATGTGTCACGCACCATAGTAGAAGATTGATGCTTTTGTTTAAGCACCTATAACAATGTTATAACAACTACAGCGAGGACATTATGACGCAAGCGTATTTTCAAAACACAAACTGGATTCCACGTTTACGTACCTATGAGGAAGCCAAAAAACATTACGATAAAGCTAAACCCATACGTGGCTCAAATGTTAGACCTATTGGGCTAGACACTAACAGCAGGCGTAGGGGCAACTGCCAGATATTCTACAGGGACGAGTATATTACTTACCTGCTAGAGGCGAAACCCGTGGCCAAGTACTACCCAGATGACCGGATTGTGCTCAACACATTCGACAAGGGTAGTATTTGCATGGCGCAATTCATGCAGGCGTTACTACCCGGTACTAAATTTACGAGCAAAGCGGGGGTTGTGGTTTGCCAACTACAAGTAGCAACAGATGACCAAGGCTCAGTAGTTAAAAAATACTCTGTAGGCGATAACTTTGTTATACGCTATAAAGCGGATAGCGGAAGCTACGAGGTACTAGAATATCAACCGTCGTACAAGCATAGGCTCAAACGTAAAACCATGAAAGACATACGCGAGAAATACGAAGAGTTTACCGCCTACGTAACAACTATGGCCTCCTTGATTACCGATGTAAAAAATTTAGGGGGAACCAATAGGATACGTGATGCTCAAATAGCGGAACTTATGGGGTCCAACCAGCCAGAAGATTGGTACATTGCGGCTGTTAGAATAATAGCTAATACCGCGATAGGTAGTTACGACTATGGCACTGGATGGAAAGACACACCAAACCCTAGAGCCGCAGCTAGGTACATAGACGACTTGGTTAAACACAAGCATCACAAAGAGCTGTTTGAGCGTGTGCAACTAGAAGAAGGCGAGTATGTGACCGATACTAACCGCCACTACATAAGAGGATTATAATATGGGTAAGATAAGGTATGAGGAACTTCTTCAAACGGGCCACAAGACTTTCATAGAGGCCCCTTTAAGAGAACAAGATTCTTTGCTGGGTAACTTTATCGCCAGCATAGTAGACATATACCCGTTTTATTTCGACTTTTTAAACGCGTACCATGTTGTGGTGAAATCTCCTTACGGCGACCATAAGCTGGGGGTAATAAATAGCGAGATGCGGCAGCGCTGCGGGTCTATGGAAGAAGTAGTAAGGATACTTTGCCACCGGCACGGCATACAGATACGAACCAAAAAACTCAACAGACTTGTCAAAATGTTTGAGAATAACTTCAGGCTTGATACGCCAGAAGAGCAAGCCACTGCAGCGTTAGATCGTGTTGGCGCACAACTAAAAGGTGATACCTTTCGTGCGCAAAGGTACTTCCATGAAAATCTCCGCGATCTGCTCTGGAAACAAAAGTTTGAGCACTTGTATGATGTGCTACCGAAGCTTATGAGTATGCTCGTGCTCAAAGACAACGAAGGCAGCAAGATATTGAAAAACGCCGAAGACGCGAACGCTGCCAGTAAATTCTATGACGATTACACCCACCATAGCTATGTGCTAATAAAGCACTCAGATGATGCTTGGATTGTGTCTGACGCCGTACCAACGCAAGCTAAGAACGCAAGGGTTATGAGCATAAACCAGATGCCTGACTGGATGCGGGCTAAACTAGGTATGTTGAAAATGACCCCGGTGGAGCAGCGGATTGATGGCGTAGGCCAGCACTACAAAGACGGATATTTTCTTGTGATAGGAGAACCTAATGAATAATCGAAAACCCAGAGGCGCAGGCAAAAAACCTGCCCTTGTGCATATAAGCATACGCATAAGTAAAGAAGCTAATGCGTACTACAGCGCAAAAGGTAATCGTTCCGAAGCTATCCGTGAGGTGCTAGAGGAACACGCTAAAACTAATGTTGTGTAGCTTATAACATTGTTATCTCGCTAGTAGCTTATGCCCGCCATGTGCGGGCATTTTTTTGTCTAAATTCTATTGACACTGTCCAGCAGACCAGTATAGTTACTGGATGGCGAGTACACCCGAAAAGAAAGTGAAAGATAAAGTAGTCAAGATACTGAAGGCTCACGGCATCTATTATTTTTTCCCCGCTACGTTTGGCATGGGACGCTCTGGCGTACCCGACATCATTTGTTGCTTTCAAGGTAGGTTCCTAGCCATAGAGTGTAAGGCTGGCAAGAACACGACTACTGAGCTACAGAATAGAGAGCTAGCTGCAATCCGTGAGGCGGGAGGCTCGGCTTTCGTAATTAACGAACACAATATCAACGAAATTGAGGACTACGTGTTAGCACATGAACATTATCACGATTGACTTCGAGACCTACTACGACAAACAGTTTTCGTTGTCTAAGTTGACTACTGAAGAATATATAAGGCACAAATACTTTGAAGTCATCGGGGTTAGCGTCAAGCTAAATGATGATAGTACCCAGTGGTACACGGGCGACAAGCAGGAGGTGGAAGGCTTTTTGCGGCAGTTTCCGTGGGGGGACTCTATGGCGGTTGCGCACAACTCAATGTTCGATATGGCTATCCTTAGCTGGGTCTTCAACATACGCCCCAAGCGCATTGCTGACACTTTATCTATGGCTCGCGCTCTTCATAGCCTAGAGGTTGGAGGTAGCCTAAAAGCCCTTGCCGAGTACTACGGGCTTGGCGAGAAAGGCACAGAGGTTTTGAATGCTATAGGCAAGAGGCGGGAGGACTTTACGGAAGAAGAAATGACACGCTATGGCGAATATTGTGTAAACGATGTGGAGCTTACCTACCGACTATTCCATTGCCTTATCAAACAAGGCTTCCCTCTGTCCGAATTAAAACTTATAGACCTAACACTACGGATGTTTACAGAGCCGGTATTGCAAGTGGGAAGGGAGCTATTAGAAGACCATTTGTCTGAGATACAGACAATCAAGGCGGAATGGCTGCATAAAGCCGAGGTAGAACGTAAGCAGATAATGAGTAACAAACAGTTTGCCGAGTTGCTCATCGGCAATGGGGCCATCCCCCCTAAGAAAATTAGCGCTACTACGGGTAAAGAAACTTTTGCTTTTGCCAAGACCGACGAAGAATTCAAGGCCCTCTTAGAACACGAGAACCCCATAGTCCAAATACTTGTAGGAGCTAGGCTTGGGGTCAAATCTACTATTGAGGAAACCAGAACCCAACGGTTTATAGACATTGCAGGACGAGGTTCCCTACCAATACCATTACGTTACTACGCAGCGCACACAGGTAGGTGGGGTGGTGACGACAAGGTAAACATGCAAAACCTTCCGCGTACCAGTGTGCTTAAAAATGCAATCCTGCCCCCTAGCGGCTATGTGTTCATAGACTGTGACTCCAGCCAGATAGAAGCGCGAACACTTGCGTGGTTGGCAGGGCAGAACGACTTAGTGCAAGCATTTGACCGTGGGGAGGACGTGTACAAGGTTATGGCTTCTGCGATATACGGAAAACCGGCGGATCAGATCACAAAAGATGAAAGATTTGTGGGAAAAACAACCATTTTGGGCTGTGGGTACGGCATGGGTGCAGCCAAATTTAAGGCGCAGCTCAAGAATTTTGGGGCAGACCTAGAGGTAGAGGAATGCGAGCGCATCATCAGGGTTTACCGTGAAACATACCCCCATATTTCTGGATTGTGGAGCACTTGTAACGTTGCACTTTTGGCCATGATGCGGGATCAAGAATACAACATAGGAACAGACGATGTAGTTAGTGTAGTAGGTGCAAAGGGCGTAAGGCTTCCTAATCGCCTATACCTAAAGTACCCCAACTTAAGAAAGCATAACGACGAAGACACAGGGAAAGTTGAATTGGTATACGATACTAAGCGTGGGAAGGCTGTAATACCGAACAGGATTTACGGTGGGAAACTAGTAGAAAACATATGCCAAGCCCTAGCGCGTATTGTAATTGGAGAGCAACTTTTAGCAGTGGCTAAACGCTATAGGGTTGTAATGACGGTGCATGACGCTATCGGTTGCGTTGTCCCTGAAGCTGAAGCTGAAGAAGCTCTAATTTATGTACAAAAATGTATGAGAGCGCGGCCCACATGGGCACCGGATTTGCCCTTAAATTGCGAGGGCTCATATGGGTATAGCTACGGGGAATGTAAATAGATTGGAGCTTGGCGAAGAATGAAATTAAACATAGACCACAACATACCTATGCCGAAAAAAACCGCAGGTAAACCGTCCAAGTTTGAAGCGTTACTTCATATGGAGGTTGGCGACAGCGTTTTGGTAGACACATATAGGGACGCATGTACGCTGCAAATGCTGCTAAGCAGACACGATATGCAAGCAAGTATGCGTAAGCAGGAAGGTCAATATAGGGTATGGAGAATTAAATGAATGTGTAGGGGGAGTTTGCGTCTTCCTCCCCACAGTCCCAGCCAGCGGTGGGCTGCATACAAAAAACACTGGCAGGTAGCGATAGAAAGTCCTCGTTAGGGTGCGGGTCATTCCGCGCTTTTTCCGAAATCTAGGCGTTACCCGGCTGGCCCACGTGACGGGTTTAACTTAACTACGAGGATGTAGGTATGAGAACAGAAGAACAATCCCTTGAAAGCTTTAAAGAAGGGGTAGATAAGATTCTTAAAGATTACTTAGCCCCTATGTTTGACGCGCTTTCTAGAGAAGGTGTGGACGATACATTCGATACCCAAGTCGCTACTATGGCAGCACTTGCCATAGCTATTGGGCATGTTGGGATAATGTTTAACCACGAACCGGACCTTATTGTGAGTGCAGCGACTAAAAGCATACTAAAAATATACCGAGATAGTGATGAGTTTAAAGACCACCCTTTCCTTAAAGCTATCGACGAGTTTGAGGACATGATAGCCGCTGAAGACGAGGATGAAGACGGAGACGAGGTTAAACACTGATGGCTAAGATCACCATAGAGCTAACTGACACAGAGTTCAAAGAACTTTTACAGCAGCTAACTTATATAGAAGAAGCCATAAACGACGTACAAGAAAAAATACAGGAGATAATTAGCCGTGGTTCTGAAAAAAGTAAATGATCGCTGGTGGATGCTGTCGTCAGACGACGGGCTGGTTAAGCTCACGTGGTTTGGCTACAGCAAGGCAGAGGTGTTAAGCCGGTTCAACGCTTACATACGCTCGGATGATCTCGACAAGATTCGGTACAGGCCGAGGGTAACAAAGGGTGAGGGCAAATGAAAGCAACAGACACACAAGTAGGCGGAAGCCACTACAAAGACCTTTCCATTCAGCCGGTGCAGTACATTCACGCCAATAAACTTTCGTTCCTTGAGGGCAACGTGGTCAAGTACATTACGAGGCACAAAACGAAAAACGGGAAGGCGGACGTTGAGAAGGCGTTGCACTACTGCCAGCTGATTTTGGAGCTGGAGTATGGAGAAGGCAATGAGTGACGTATATACAGAGTACGGCGAGAAGAAAGACTACCACCTGACTGTCACTGTAAAAAATAACCTACTGCTTTCCATGATGAAGGCTCGCGGGATAGAAACTGTTGCAGAACTGTCAAGGCAAACTGGAATTTCGCAAAAGGTACTAGGAGATTACTTACGGCTGCTTAGGCCCGCCTATAACCCACATACGAAAGGTATTAACCCTAGTGTTGAACGGCTGTGTGAATTCTTCGGCTGCTTACCGGACCATATATTCCCAGAGGAACACCTACACACCCCGTTGGAAACCAATACTAGCAGCGTTGAAGTCAGCATGGAGGAGCTAAAAAGTATACCGGGACTTATGGGTCCAAGCCCGGAAGATGTACTGATAGGGGCGGAAGTCAACAATGCGCTAGATGCTGTACTAGACACCCTTACCGCCAGACAAAAAGATGTCGTGCGGATGCGGTTTGGACTGGATGGAAGAGAGCACACCTTAGACGAGATAGCTATAGAATATGGGATAGGCAGAGCACGCGTCCTACAAATAGAGGCGAAAGCACTGCGCTTATTGCGTGGACCTAGCCGTGCAGATGTACTACGAAACGTACTTGGGAGGGACGACCCATGACTGATACCGAGTGGAACGACTTCATGCAACGGCTCAAAGCGCTGCCACCACTGAACAACAAGCCACGACCCGTGGACAAAGACTTCTGGAGAGAA
>Ga0208644_1003491_pt1 | contig 12203 bp, 25 predicted proteins | sample VirMetDEL_Nov_18_FD_184517 | JGI IMG/M metagenome (GOLD analysis project Ga0208644, IMG submission 184517) | Aqueous microbial communities from the Delaware River and Bay under freshwater to marine salinity gradient to study organic matter... | ecosystem: Environmental > Aquatic > Marine >... | reverse complement strand
TCGGTATTCTTTCATTTCAAGGCAATGATGGAACCGAATTTGTCGAAGCCGCACGCATTGACGGCATAGTAGATGGCACTCCTGGCAGCAACGACATGCCAGGCCGCCTAGTGTTCTCCACTACTGCCGATGGAGCGAGCAGCCCGACGGAGCGGATGAGGATCAAAAGCAACGGTGAAGTACAAATCAATACCACTAGCACTCCCATTGGCTTTAATAATCAAAAATTAAGTGTTGTTGGTCCATCGGCGTTCCAAAATGCAAACAACGTTCCGGTGGGAATTAACAGAACTGGTGATGACGGCGATTTAATACTTTTCTATCAAGATACGCTTCTTGAAGGAAGCATTACGGTTTCAGGCTCCACCGTCAGCTACAACGGCGCTCACCTCTCCCGCTGGTCTCAACTACCTGGTGGCGCAGTACGCGAAGAAATCCTGCGCGGCAGCGTATTAAGCAACATCGACGAGATGTGCGGCTGGGGCGAGGAAGCCAACGAGCAGCTCAACCGCATGAAGGTCTCAGATATTGAAGGCGACCCGAACGTGGCCGGTGTGTTCCAAGGCTGGGACGATGACGACGACACCTATACCGATGACTTTTACTGCGCGATGACTGGTGACTTCATCATTCGCATTGCCGAAGGCGTCACGGTCCAGCGCGGCGATCTGCTGATGTCCGCTGGTGATGGCACCGCTAAGCCTCAGGACGATGACATCATCCGCAGCAAGACCGTAGCCAAGGTGACCTCAACCCACATCACCTGCACCTATGACGATGGCAGCTACTGCGTGCCTTGCGTGCTGATGGCTTGCTAGACCTCTTAGCCCTACTCACATCTCACCTTGGCAAGATGACGCGCTTCTTCTCCGAACTCACTAAGGATTTCGATCCTGAGCGCCGGGAGCGCATCGAGCAGCGCAAGGCGGAGATCCAAGAGGATCTTGTCGAATGTCCAGAGTGTTTCGCCTTGGTTTACCCGAGCTGGCTTGAGCTGGACGAGGACGAGTAGTCATCCTCTGATCGAGGTCTGGCTCTGGTATAAGATTGTGAGGTAGCGCAGCGCCAACTGCCTACCCCATGACCGCTCCACTGCTCTGGAACGATGACCACATCCTATTCGGTGTCCCAGCTTTGGGATGCCTTTGTCGCTGAGCGATCCATCTCGCTTTGCCCCACCAGCCTCACCTCCGACTACAGGCAGGTGACTAAGTGGTTAAAGCGATGCCCGATCCAAGATTTGCAACAAGCACGCCAGGTGATGATCTGGGTGCTGGGGCAGAAACCTGTACTGTCTTCACGTCGCGTCGCGATGTACACGAAAACGATGTACAAGTGGGCAGCACAGGAAGACGTTGGTTACCTGAACCGCAATCCGCTTGCGAGCTTCAAGATGCCAAAGGCGCCTCAACGCGATGAAGAAATCATCGTGATTCCGCGCAATGAAATCGGCTTAGTGCTGGCCGCTTTGGAAGCAAAACTGACCTATCGCACGGTCAACTGGTCGGCCTACACCGAGTTCATGCTTCAGACCGCGATGCGCACCGGCGAGGTTCGTGCTGCCCGCTGGGATGATATCAAGGACGGGAAGATCCTTGTTCATCAGAACTGGACTTTGACCCATGGATTGAAGGACAGCACCAAGACGAACAAAAAACGGTGGGTGCCGTTGAACGGCAAGTGCCAAGCGATCCTTGAGTCTCTACCGAAGGATTCCGAATTTATCTTCCCGTGGGATCGACTTGCGTTTCAGAGTTACTTCCGCAAGAAGCTTCAGCCGCTACATCAGGTTGGACTGATCTCTCACCTTTACCGACCTTACGACTGCAGGCACACCGCAATCAGCCATTGGATCGAGGCTGGCATCCCAGTACCTCAGGTGGCGACTTGGGCGGGCAATACCAGCGAGGTGATCTTCAAACATTATTGCAATACCACAAAGGAGTACGAAATGCCGGAGATTTGATAGATTGACGCCACGGCACAGAAATCCATGCCCACCGCTACGCCCAGCACCACGTTCACCTGGCACATTGCCAATCTTGAACGAGAGACTGCTGACGGATTTGTTTTGACTGCGCATTACACCATCAGCGCAGAGGATGGCACTTACAGCAGCGGAGCTTATGGCTCTGTTGGTTTCGAACGCCCCGACAAGTTGATCCCGTACGCGGATCTCACCGAAGAGATGGTGATCGGCTGGGTCAAGGACCAGTTTGGCGCCGAAAAGGTGTCTGAGATTGAAGCGGCACTGCAACATCAACTTGATGAGCAGCGGCATCCGACTCAAGCTGCAGGTGTGCCGTGGCAGTAAAAAGCAAGGTTGGCGTCAAAGCCGTTCAACACGTTCCGGCAAAACCTAAAAGAACACGGCAGGGAAATGGAAAACATTCCTTGCCTAACCACGGTCGTAAATTGACCCGTGGGCAGGGACGGTAAGATCTAAACGTAGCTGCAGACGTGCGATGTCTGAGAATGGTTTTTGGCGCGGAGTCAAGCAAGAAACCATTGCTGGCATTGGCGTTGCAGCAACTGTGGCCTTGGCCTCCGGCATCTTTTACTTGGTGTACACGGTGCCGACCAAACTTGATGATGTTCTTCAAAATCAAACCAAATTTGAAGAAAAGATTGGAAAGATGGATGATCGTATCCTTGATCACGAGCAACGGTTGATAAAGCTGGAAATCAAGGAATAAGCTGGTAGTAGACATTCGTCTTTTATGGATCCCACCACGACTGCTGCCATCGCCATTGCTGTGGCTGCCATCTCTGAAGGACTTAGCCTCTACCCCAAGATCCGTGCAAACGGAGTCGTCCAACTGATCCTGATGGTGGCACGGACGCTTTTCCCAAAGCGTTGATGGCGTCAAAAGTCACGGCGATCCACACCCGGAATTTCAAACTGATCCAAGGAGGTCGTCGTGACTCAGAACCGCCTTCGCCTTGTTGACCTGTTCAAGTACTACAAGGAACTACCGCATCAAACGGCGGCCATCTTTGAGTTGGAGTCTGCCATCCTCAAGGCCAAGCCTGGCATCTTGAATCGCGATCAGCTCTGGTTCAAGACCTGGAGTCAGGCTGGCAAACAGGACAGGTTTGACAACAACTGGGATGGTGTTTGCGCTGCGGCTAAGAAGGCTGGCGCGAAGTATCCCGAACTTGTTGCTGCGCAATGGGCGCTGGAATCTGGCTACGGCAAGCACGTATCAGGTGAGAACAATTTCTTCGGCCTAAAAGGTTCTGGCAGCACGCGAAATACCAAGGAGTACATCAACGGGCAGTGGATCACAATTCAAGATACGTTCCTTGATTTCCCCGATCTTGAAACCTGCGTGTATTACTTGGTCGAGCGGTGGTATAAGGATTACCACGTTTATAAAGGCTGCAACAATGCACCTGATCGCGAGACCGCTGCACGTTGGCTCGTGAATGACGGTTATGCCACTGACCCTACCTACGCCGATAAGCTGATCAAACTGATGAATCAGCACGTGCAAGGCAAACCGGCAACGGACAAATTCACGCCTGATAAGCCGTTCAACTTCAAGGTGACGCCAAACATCACCTATGGCGAACTGGCACTGCAGGATCCCGCTCGACGATTCACGCGTCAAGAGCAGTGCGATACCGCAGTAGAGCTGTGCAAATACCTTGAAAAGGTGCGCAGTCATTTCGGCAACAAGCCGATCATCATCACTTCTGGCTATCGGCCTCCTGCTGTCAACAGTTCAGTTGGCGGTGCCACCAACAGTGAGCATTTGTACAACATGACTGGCATTGGCGCAGTTGACTTTTACGTCAAGGGCGTGGACATCTACGAAGTGCAAGAGTACTGTGATAAAACCTGGTCGTACTCCCTGGGCTACGGTGCGACGAAAGGATTCGTCCATCTAGGCATGCGGCTGGGTCGTCCTCGTATTCGTTGGGATTACTGAGTGTCTGTTCTTTGCGACTGGCAGATCCGCTCTCTGTGTGAAGGCGGCGGCATGATCGTGCCGTTTGATTTAGAACTGCTCAACCCCGCGTCAATTGACGTGTTGCTGGGCGACAACCTGATGATCGAGTCACCGGTTGAAACAGGCATGACACTGCACAGCCTGCAGGGTTACACCGCACAGGATCCTTACTGGTTGCGGCCTGGTGAGTTTGTGCTGGCTGAAACCCGCGAGACCTTTGACATCCCTGAACACATCAGCGGACAGTTCGCGCTGAAGAGCAGCAGGGCAAGGGAAGGTTATTCCCACATGCTCGCCGGCTGGATTGATCCGGGTTGGCACGGCTCGAAGCTGACGCTGGAGCTGCAGAACGCACGCAAAATGCATTCACTGCCGTTGTATCCAGGACTTAAAATTGGACAGATAATCTTCTTTGAAATGAGTGAGAAACCACTTAAAAGTTATGCCGAAGTTGGGCATTACAACAACGACACCAAAGTGTCAGCTTCTAAGGTAAATCCTTAAACTGGTACATCCAATACCAGATCGCAATTTCTCGATCTTGTGTATAAAAATCTTGCTCTCTATACCAAAGCGTCCATTCTGTTGATCCTTTGGATCCATTGCAGCGCAGGCATGCTGGCACTAGGTTCTCTATCACAGTTTGCCCGCCGCGATGACGTGGGATGATGTGATCTAACGATTGCGCAGGCTCATTGCAATAAGCACATTTACCGCAGAAAGCATCAAAAATTTTTAACCTGAATCGCGCCCTTGTTTCTCTCTTTGGAATCAGACTGGTCTCGTCGATCCAAGAGTGCATGGCGCTCTCCCGTTTGAAGGAATCGTAGGAACATTTGCAGTCGAAAGGAAGAAGAAAAACAGTGACTCCTCCGTCTTTTTCGCGTGACGGCCATGGTGCCGTCTGGGTACGCTTTGGCGTCGGTGGTTATTGGCGTGCGTGGTTTCTAAAGCAAAGTACGGTGTTCTACCTTCCTACCTGCTTTGATACGGAGAGTATGGCAGTATCTGCTGCTCACTCCGCTTATGGAATGGCATCCGATTGAACGCACTCAGGAGAGCCAGTTCTCTGAGATCGCTACGGCCAAGATGCTTGAGGAATGGCTGAAGCAGGGAGATATCAAAGGGATATACAACGCGGCACTGCTGTTGAATACGATGCTGCATCAGCAGCGGACGATCACAAAATGGCTGGCTGGTGAAGCGGCTCGCAATCTTGGTCGCCCCGACCTTGAGGATGACATCCTCCAAAACTCAATCATTCAGACGGGGTAGGAACCATCTGAGCAAGCAGGTGTTCGATGTAAATCTCAGCCTGCCAGAGGTCATCCGAGTAACGACACAAGCCACCGGCGCAGCTTCTGTAAAGGATGTACGGACCGTCCTCCAGCACGTCGATATAGGCTCCATTCGGCTTCGAGATCACCTGCGAAACGCGCCAGTTCCGATGAATACTCATCGTCGTCCTCGTCGTCATCGTCGTACTCTTCATCATCGGGAGTTGCCTCGACAATTTCAAGTAGACGCAATCCCCAACATTTGAGGTCTGCAATACCTTCGCGGCAGCGCATCAAGTTATCAGACGGCATCTCACCGTTCTGCATGATCTTGGCGCAAGCGTTATCAACCCATTCCTGATGTGAGTCGCACATCCAGAGCAGGATCCTGATATGGCCTTCCGTGAACTCAAAGTCAGCGTTTGGGGCGGCCATGACGGGAACCCATCTCCCAGAACGGTAGCGGGGTAGACGATCTGACGCCTTCATCAACCTTTGAAGTACTTGGTGAACAAACCGGTGTACAGGCCACGCATCTTGTGATTGGGCTTGTGACGGCCATCAATGACGTACAGCGCATCGAGGATGTACTGACGGTTGTCCATCACCTCGAAGTCCTCGGCACCAGGCTTTCGCGGTTGCATCTCAAGCAAAGATGCGCACAACAGCGTCATCTCTTTGGTGCTGAATTTGCGTTTCATCAGTCGTCGATCTCAACAGTGAGTTGCGCGTAATAACGCTTACGGGCGTAAGCCAACATCAATTCACGATCAATTGATGGGTTCTTGTGAATTGGTGGTGGTGGAGGCACAAGCGGCCTGAATTTGTCAGGCACGTATGCCCTGTTGTTCAGCATGGATCAAGCCTTCGGTGGAGCAGAAATGATTTTGCGGCCTTCTCCGATGTCAATTCGGGTGGCACCCGGATGCCGATTTTGAAGGATCCGCTCCGCGTCCTTTTTGTTGATAGCACGCAAGCAACCGCGCAACCGACGCTCGCCAGGCATAACCAGTTCATAGTCGAACATACGTGCATTGGGTGCAACGCAATAGGAGATGCCTGGTCCGCGATTCGGCTCGACATGCTCAGGAAACAGAGCAGTGAAGTCCATCAGAACACTGGAACGTCGTTCACTCCAGCTTCAGGCTTCTTCGCCCAGACGGTGCCACTGGTGTATTCGGTGCCGGTCGTGGAGCAGCGATCCCAGGCCGAAATGGCCAGCTTGATCACGGTCTTGCCGCCGTAACCTTCTTCACCCGGATGGGCGGTGAGGTACTCGGCCAGCTTCATGGCCTCAGACAGTTCCAACTCGATGGTGCCGGTCTTGTCAGGAGCCTTGTCGCTCTTTTTCTGTTTCACCTTGAACAGTGAAAACTTGGCGTCGAACGCCGATTCAAAGTTGCTCATCTTGAGACTCAAGGATTGCGTAGTGAGATTTGATGATCTCGTTGGCGAGAGAAGAAACAGTGACCCTTGAAGCACTGTTGTAACGAAGCGCGACTTCACGCTCCATCATTTGCAATGCTTCAGGGTCAAGGAGTACTTGCACCCGCATTTTGTTTCCTGCGGGAGTAGCCATCACTGTTTCAGGTCGGGTTTACTGCCCAATTCATCAATGCAGCTTTGAAGCTGATCGACGGACATTTGCGCAAGCTTACTGCCGCTTTCATCAAGATCCCACTTGGTGGCCTTGTCCGCGATCCAGGCAATTTGCTGGGTGCGGTCAAGTTTGCGTTGGATCAGATCAACGCAGTTGTCGATGAGACCTTGCTTGATGTTGGCTTCGCTGTCGGCTGACGGCGCTGATGCATTTGCATCATTTGCAGGCTTGGCGATGCGTTTGCCCGCTGCCTTGGGCGCAGGCTTTGGCGTGTCCTGCTGCAGTTGAATCTCAGGTTGAGTCTCAACTGATTCAGCAGAGGCGGCTACCTCTTCTCTTGCCCACAGCTCAAACGCCAACGAGAAGAACGCAGCGGCTGCAGAACAGATGCCCCGGCGGTGAGAATCTGTGAAGTTGCGGGCGCTGATCTTGTCGCAGGGGATGGCGTTGTTCCGTGCATCGGTGATCGGGAACGGCCAGATCGGTGTGCTGCAGTTGCCATTGACAAACTGAATGCACAGGTAGCCGGTTCCGTCGGGCGCACGGTGAACGAAGCAGGAGTCGTCGGCGGCGATCAGTTCAGGCAACCAACCATTGGCGTGCTGGTTGATCAACTGCATCACCTTCGCCCAGGCAACGTAGTCGGCGGCGTAGGAGCCAGTCCCTTTCTGTTTAACGTCAGAAAGAGTGATGACTCCCGCCAGTTGGGGATAGACGGGAGTGCTGGTCATCAGGCGTTGGCCTCGACCTCTTGAATGCCCTGCTCAAGGATCTGACGCATGGCGGCAGCGGCGGGCAGGTTGTGCTGCTTGGCAGCGGCTTTGATGCGTGCATACAGATCAGGCTCGATCTGGAGCATCACGGTCTTCAGGGTGGAAGCTTTGGCGGTCAGTTGGATGGCCATGGGAAATGGCGTGAGTACCTGAACACCATACCCACATTCTGGCGTTCGGGGCGAGTCTCAAAAAAGTTTGTTGAGACGCACTTGGGGTTACTTGACGGCACCGCAGGTAACCCGTAGTGTCTGCAAGCTTTTGCTCACCAGATGCAACCACAGGTAACCGCAGGTAACTCCGAGTCCTTCGTCATAAAACTGACGTTGGACCCCGAAACCGCGCAAAAATTGCTCGCCAAAAAGCCGAGAACGCTTCCAATGGCTACGTTCTGCGCCTTGGTGCTTGAACAAAGCTTGACAGAGGGGGCTAGACTACCCGCGTACTGTGTCGGTGCGGGAAACACAGATAACCTCCCAACGGAGCAGGTTGTCTCTACGCCTGCATCAGCAGAGTACAGTTTGGAGGATGAGTTGAGAGCGTTGCAGGCTGTTGAATCTCCTGCTCCTCAAGAATCTTCCCTCCAAACGAGTGTACTTTTCTTGGGGGATGGTGTCGGGAGGGAGTCTGAGGGAACCCCTAGGAAGGACCCTTCTTTAGTTTGCGTACCGCCGGCAAAAGCGCCTCGAAAGCACGTCCGAAGGGAATACACCCCCGAATTCCAGCAGTTCTGGAATGTCTATCAGACCTGTCCGATCAAGGCCAACTCACAGTCCAAGCCACTGGCGTTCGAAGCCTGGAAGGAGGCGATCCAAGCCGAAACTCCCGAGCGTGTGATCGAGGCAACTCGTCGTGTTGTGGAACAGGCCAAGCAAGCCAAGATCCAAGACGACTGGTTTGCACCGCTGCCGGATGCATTCCGTTGGCTGCGTGATGAGCGGTACGCGGTATTGCTTGAGGATCACGTTCCCGCTGGTCCGCGTGTGATCAACGGCATCACTGTCTACGACTGAGTCTCAAATGCAACTCTTTGATCCCGCAATGGCTGGCACCTACGTCTGGCAGGTGGCCGACCCGAAAAGCCAGAAGACCAGCTACAGCGCCTGCAAGAGCCAGACGCCACCACCCAATGCCGTTCACGGCCACCCACTGGGCAAGTACGACAGCGACGGCCTGTACTGGACGTTCGTGCCGATGGCCGGCGAGGAAGATCCCAACTCCTCGCGTTCTGGCCGCTTCAGCAAGCATCCTTTAGCCGAAGAGGAGCAACGAAAGGCTGTCAAGGAAAAGGTCTGGGGTCGCTTGGACTCGTTTGGCTCCTACAAGGAGACCGAGTTTTGACGATTGTTCATCTCTCGCGTTCGCTTGTTGATCAATGCAAACTCTGCGCACAACAACGTGATTACAACCGTCGCTCGTCAATTGATTACAGCAGCGACAAAACAGACGACAAAGGAATTTGGTCGTTCATGGGTGTTCTTGGTGAAGTTGCCCTGCTGACTTACTTTGAACTTGAGATCAATTGGGAATACCTCTCAACCGATCTTGGTTTTTGTGGTGTTGATGTAGGCGACATCTGGGAAGTTCGGGCAATGTCGAAATTCGGCAACCGCCTGTTTCTTTGGTCAGATGAAGTAACCAAAAGCAGCAAACTTGCCTACGCCTGGAGCAAAGTTGTCGTTGATCCTTCGTCTGGCCAATGCACTGTTTGCGGTTGGGCAATGGGTTACGAAATTGCCATGCGTGGTGTTCATGCTCAATACGACTGCAAACGCAGTTCGTACTTCCTCGATAACACCTTGCTACGGCCACATCGCGATCCAAAGCAGGATCAAACTGAAGCCACACGGCTACACCTCCTCTACCGAGGAATTGAAGATCAACCTCTGTTCTGACTATGTCCCGTCTCAAACGCTTCACCGAATCCGATGCCATCAAGGCGCTGCGCCAAGGCGTTGAGTCTGGCCGTTGGACACTTGCTGACCTCGACAAGGCGCCTCCAGGCACTGCCATAAACCTCGCTGAGTTCCGCCGTCATCCCATGGCCGCAAACTTCAAAGGTGAATTTCCCGCCTACAGAAACCTGTTACGTGAATGCAGTGATTCCGAAGACATTCCTGAGGATGATTTCATCCTGTGAGATTCGTTACCATCCCAGAAAGCAGTAGTGACTTCGTGCCTCTGCAGCGTCTGCCACTCATACAGCGCAATCCTGTAGGGCAGCCGCGCTACTACTGGAACGAACGTCGCCCTGATCTGCGCTACAGCAGCATCACCTCAATCCTGTCTGCCACGCAATCAGAAGCCACCAAGATGGCACTGCGCCGCTGGAAGGCGAAGATCATCGCGGAAGGTGGTGATCCTGATGAGACCCGTGATCAAGCGGCCAAACGTGGCTCACAAATCCATGACTGGTTTGAGCAATTCTTAAATCGAGAATCACCTGAGATTCCTGAACACATTGCTCCTTGGTGCGAAAACATCATCAAGGCTCCGCTCTGGAAGCACCTCGATCACGTCGTTTGCACGGAGCATCAGGTCTGCAGCGATGAAGGACTGGTTCCCTTCGCCGGCACCTTGGATGCCCTTGTCAAGCTGAACGGTGAGTTCTGCCTGCTCGACCTCAAGACCAAGGCGCCGGGCAAGGCCAAGCCGACCAAGCAAATCAGCGATGAGGCCATGACCCAGATGCAGGCATACCGGATCTGCCTGGCCGAGAACTACGGCATTCAAGTGCAGCGGTTCATCGCCCTGTACGCCTTCCCTGATCAGCCGGCTTTCCCCGTTGCAGCGGCAGGCAAAGACCTTTCTCGCCATGAGACGCATTGGACTCAAAGAATTACCGCTTTCAGCATGCTCAACCCTTGACGCCTACGGGCAGTCGTGTACAGTATGCAAGTGCCAGGGACGGCTTCCCAATCGTCGCCTCTCTCAACGGCACTCCAATCGCCAAGATCACTCAGGACTTCGGTGGCTACGCCCTGTGGCTGGCTGACAGTGAACTGCCGTTCATGGCTAATTACAAACGCACCTTCACGTCAGTTTCTGACGCCAAATCATTCCTTGAAATCAGCCTCCTATGAATACCAAAAAGTTTTACTTCGAAATCCCAGGTCACAACGTCATTGATTACGTCGAGGCGTACAGCTTCGTCGATGCCAAGGCGCGTGTCTTCAACGAATACAGCCAGTTCTGGAACAACATTATCTGGCACGACACCACTGATCCTGAACCGACTGAAGACACCACAGAACTGCAAGAACGATGCGCCCGTTTGTTTTTCTGAGTTTTGCTCTTGTCTTCTCTGCTTTCCTGCAACTTCACCAATCGACTACAGATGGACAGTTATCAACGCAATGCCGAAACGTTGTTGAACGAGTTAGCCCAACTCAAGTACGAACAGCGTGCTATTGAACTTCGCATCAAAGATGTCCAAGCCAAACTCACCGTTCATGTCGCTGCTGGTGATATGGAGCATTTGGCGGGCGAGTCTGAAAACACCTACAAGTACGACAACATCAATTACGTCTTCTCAAACGGACGAGTCACCTATGACTTCAGCGATTGTGAAGATGTGACCGCTGCAGCCGAGAACCTTAAAGAACTGCAATCAACGGCAGTCGCCTTAGGTCGTGCTGTGCAGAAGGTTGGTACACCTTTCTGGACGGTGCGGGCATGACAACAACAATCACACTCGCACTGTGCATCTTGATCGCTGCACTGATCGGCGCACTTTACATCTCAACGTCATGACTGAATTCATCACCCCACCACCGGATCTGTTGCAACAGTGGATTGATGAATGCAGCGACGTGAAGGAGCCTTTCTTTGTTCACATTGCTAATCAAGCTGCTAAATGGGGTTATTTGCAACACGAAAAGTCGCTGCTTGATGCCATGCATTCAATCGTGTCACCAATCGATTTTGAACCGGATGACGATGATGACTGATTACAAAGCAACTCCTGAACAGTGGGAAGTGCAAGAAAAGTTTGCACCTGAAAGTGAAGACGCTTGTTGCCTCCTTGAACTTCGCTCAAGAATTGAACGGCTTGAGTTGGGTGCTGGCATTCACGACATTGTCTCCAAGGAACTGAAAAATAGTCTCTTGCCAGATCCCAAAAGGTCGCTGATACAGCGAGTGCATAGCTGCATCGTTGGTGAACCAGAGTGCGGCCACATGCAGGCACGCGCCGTTATTCGCGAGGTGGCGAATTGGATGCGTGAGCAAGAAGGTGACTATTCAATGATCGTTTGGCTAGAGCAGGAGATCGACGATGACTGACCACCCCATCACCCCACCGCCGGAGCTAGTGCAGCAGTGGCGAAACGACACCACTCCCTACCAAGAAGATCTTGTCCGCGCCGCCCAATGGGGCGCCGACCAAGAGCTGGAGGCGTGTATTGAGTGGCTAAACCAGAAAGTGCTGCTGCAGCACCAATCTGATGTTGTTCCTGCACTCCACACCGCCCGCCGCCCCAAGCCGCCGAGCTTGAAAGAGCAGGCGCTGCAAGCACTAAATGATGCCGTCAAAATGGCCGATGACACCCCGCCAGAGGGGATTTGCTCAGACCAAGCAAACATTATTCGTCGCGCA
>Ga0208644_1003490_pt1 | contig 12205 bp, 24 predicted proteins | sample VirMetDEL_Nov_18_FD_184517 | JGI IMG/M metagenome (GOLD analysis project Ga0208644, IMG submission 184517) | Aqueous microbial communities from the Delaware River and Bay under freshwater to marine salinity gradient to study organic matter... | ecosystem: Environmental > Aquatic > Marine >... | reverse complement strand
ACGGTCCCGCTATCAGTACTACCCTCCATCCGCGATACACCGTGCATATACGAAATAAACGTGTTTTCTACGAGATAGGAAGCCTTCCTAAAGACGGTAATCTACCGTCCTCTCATGTACCTTATGACAAGGACGGTAATCTACCGTCTTTACGCATACTATAGGGTAGAACCTGGTACTGCTATCAGTTCTCCTGCCCCTAGTAGACATGCCATACCTGACACGTGCATCTCTACTATTGAATAAGTCTTATCACTATAGAGTTTGATATGGACTATATGTCCTTGTTCTGATATTCCTATGATTTCTTTTTGATCTTCACCATAGTTTTTGATCAGTTCCTTTTGTATATCGGCAAATGATCCACATATGACTGGTTTTTGAATTAATTGAGCAGAAGATGCTATTGATGATATAAGAAATAAGAATATTGTGGCTAGAAGGTATTTCATAATCGTTCCTTGAAAAAGCTGTGTTGTATGTGTACGTTTGGATCACCAACGAAGATTTGTGGGGTAGAATCCTGGACTGCGATGAAGATGACCGTCTGGCTTGGCATCTCTCCATAGAGTTCGTGAATCATATGTGAGTATGCCGCAGTCTGTAGGTAATAGTCCGTAATCCAGTCCCTCTTCTTAGGTTTCATCGAAGTCTTGAAATCAACTACAGTCAGTTTACCATTCACTTCCGCTACACAATCTACACGACCCGCTAACCTATATTTATGCGACCACAGGGGAGATTCCTGCATATATACTTTTGAAATTGCCTTATCAAGTATGGGCTGGAGCGTCTTAAACATCACCACTGCATCAGGCATACGGTTCTCGAGATAGTCGGGTTTGTTATCTAAATAGTCCTCGATGATACTATGCACGGCCGTCCCACGAGTGGTGGCGATACGAGAGATACGATTTGCCTCCTCGAACCCAACTCGATTCCGCCATTCTTGTATTGCTTGTTTCTTCCCAGGCTGATTACCTAGGGCTGTAGTGACAGACTCATAGGGTTCGGAAGCATCAGGAACCCAATACTTCCGACCCTGTTCTGTCATAATAGCTTCTATTTCGAACGGCTGAAACCGCTCTTCATGTATAAATTCCATGTTCTAATTTGGCAATGATATAGTCCTTAACCAATTTGGACCTCACAATGTCATCCTCTTCGAATTGTATTGAACTAAAACCACGTATGGATCGTATCACTCTCATAAAGTCAATCAGACCCTTCTTCTCAGAATCCTTTTCTAAGTCACTCTGGCGGAAGTCTCCAGCAAAGATAATGCGACAATCCTGACCTATCCGTGTGACAATACTGTCCAACTCATGGAAAGTCAGATTCTGACACTCATCAACAAGCACAATAGCATTATTGAGAGTGATTCCACGTATGAATGAAGTCGATATGAAATCCACCATACCACGTCCCTTAAGATACTCATAGGCATCTCCTCGACCAAAAAGTTCCGTGAATATTGAATAATAAGGTGCTTCATAAGCCTTCTGTTTTTCCTTTTGACTACCTGGTAGAAACCCCATATCACGAGTGGGAACTACCGATCTGACAATGACTAATTTATGCTTATCTGTCTGATGGGAGAGAATTTCTTTAATGGCAAGATATGACGAGATGAATGTCTTACCAGTACCAGCTACACCCTGCAAGAGAAGGTGTTTTCCGCTCTGATACTCATCAAAGAGACGGACCTGGTTATGTGTTTTAGGTTCGATGTGTTTGAGTTTCAAACCTGTTTTAACATTTTTCTGTTTAGCCTTTCGTTGTTTCCTTGTAATTCTCTCATCAAAAAAGTTTACGTTTTCGTTAAGATAAGCAAGATTTGACATGAATAACCTTTCTGGGTTATCATCATTTATTTGGGTCAGCAGACCGCTTAGCCCTCCATTTCTCTACTGCTTGGCGGGTCTTTACAGCCTTGCTAGACTTATCACCGTATTGATTGGCGACCTCACTCGTGGGATGAGCCTCAGCGATGCGAGACATCTGCTCATTGAACCCACCATCATTCTTCAGACCAGTATAGCGTTGGCCATGAATGATGTTCATGCGGTCAGGTGGAAGTTGTCGAATATTTGGATTATCGGAAAGAAATGCCTCACGCTCCGACATAGACATCAGTTCTTCGAACTGTTCTCCAGTACTGTCATCAATAAAGTTATATATCGGCATTATACCTCCCAATACTAGTATTTATTCATTCCACCAATTTGGAGCAGGACGACCCTTGTCCCACTTTGCAAATCGAGTCTTTTCACCAAGATAGTAGTTACGATATGACTGCACAGGACAGTCGACCTTGTATTCATCAGGCATCGCAAGAGCGTGTGGTGTCATATCACCATAAACGAGATTCTGTGGTGTATCGTAGAGAACATCCTTGAGCTTTTCCCACGATGCGTGTAGTTTACCAAAACGATACTCAAACTCTTCAGCTAGATACCGCCAGAGGTGATAATGCCACAGATAGTTATTATGTGACTGCATGGTCCAGATTGTACATGGGTGTTTTGCGTGTACTGCCTTGTAAATCAGATCATTATTTTCAGACAGACGATAGTGTTTTACCATCCGCTTACCTGACTTGGATGGAGCGAGATATTCCTCGCCGTCAAGTAGTCGGTGAGCAGTTGACAGCATCTGAGCTGATTCGACAATCATCTTTGGGATATGTTTGTCGCAATGCATCTGTGCCGCAGTTTTGGGATCCTTGTGGAGTACAAAGATATTCATGATCTACCTATTGGATTAATAATATCACCCTTCACACATTCCATAGATTCAATCAGATGACCATCTGCCATTCTAGATCTCACCTCGGGAATTATCGCCTGACATTCAGCAAGTGTTTTTACACCATACATCCGTTCAGCACTCATCACGACCTCGACCTTACCGAGGTAAAACACGACCATTAATATTTCAATCATACGCTATCAGTTTCGCTGTTATAAAACTTTGAACCACTGTAAACTTCGACTTCACCGTCCTCGAGTTCAATAAGTCGAATAATTCTGTCATTATGTAATACCATAAGTACCATCTCAGTTACACGCGGTATCGCGAATTGATGACCCGCATAAAATGATAATCCGACCAGAGCAAATAATAAAAGTCCGATCATGATACTATCATACATTATTTTACTCCGAAAGTAAATAGATTAAGTCATCAAAACTTGTGATACAGGTATTTTCCGCCTGTGGATTATATATCCCACCGGCAATTGTTTCCTTTGGATAACAGAATACGAAATTAGTCTTAGGATTGTTTTCGATGACATAACCTAGATACTTCATACGATTACGTGTATCGTTAAGATTTGCTCTTGTCTCCAATCCATAACAATCAGTACCATCGTAGAGATTCGACATAGCCGTGTTCTGATCGACCACTAGAAAATCAAACCCAAATACATATAGGGTTTCATATTCCAACTTTATAGCCTCAAGTATGGCGTTCATACCCGCGTTTGATCGTGGTCGTTGTGGATCCCATTGCTTATTTACAGCACGACCCCAGTGCAGCTCCACCGGTTCCCATTTCTCATCTTCAGGCGGTATGAGTACCCGACTGGATGGAAAGTCCGATGATTCAATCTCAGTAATGATAGGATTGTCGATTGCAACCAAATAGTCAGGCAATACGTATTTAGGAGTGGATCGCTGATAATCTCGGTACAGGGCATTACATCCAAAGACCGTGCCTTTACCTTTTAATAAGAGTAGATCAAACCCCTTACGAGACCCACCGTTACCGATTATATACGCTGTCTTGTCCGGATTCTTCATGTTCATTCACACGAGGCCGTTTATTCTTTGACCTCTTTTCCTTCACAAATTTCTTTTTAGACTTTTGGTTTCTGAATTCAGTTGGTTCGTCATCCCAACGTTTTTCTCGACGAAATGTTTTACCCATTTTCCTTCCAAGTTGATGCTAGGGCGGGCCATGCTTCTTCAAAAAGCTTACGTGTGATACCCTTATAGGGCATCTTTTTATCCTTGATCGACACGACTAGTTTTGCATCATCTGGGTCGAGTGCCTCAAGAAACTGTACGAACTGAGACTCACGTTGATATGGTCTCATGTTCGGATAAGGACCAGACTCAAGAAAAATACCAAACTTACGCAGGTTCGCGTAAAGAGTTGCCTGGCAATCAGCCGCTTTTGGTTGTGGTTTATACGGAGGTTCACCGGGTGGTAACATAAACTTGAGATTTGGATTGAAACAAAGATCAATAATATTTTCAAGTACTACATTATGGCCCTTACGTAGAGCTTCAATCTTTTCATTCTTTGTTTTTAATTTAGAAACCCGGTCAAGGATTTCAGCCACGCCTTCTTTATAGGCCATCTTAAAACTCCTGGATTATATCCATTAAATTTTTCAAACGCTTCTGGATAAAATAATTGAACATCTTATCCCTACCATGTAATTTATAATCGTCGAACTTTTCAATCACATCTTTTTGAATATCCTCTGGTACGAAGTCGAGATCTACAAGCTGTTGATTACGACGATAACCACGTAGCATTTCCTCATTACAAAACTCTTCTGGTTCCATACCATTCCATGCATCAATCTTTTTAGATGCAAGAGGTTTCTGTCTCTTACCAACTACGAATACATCGTCGGGTGAGATAAAGTTTGGTACACCATCGCCGCGGTCACCTTTCAGAATATGTTCATGGATATATCGAGCTGGATTGGATACAGTCACAAACTTTTTTTGCATCGGGCTATACTGCTCGACGTTTGCATATTTTTGTAACTGCACGAAGTCTTTATCTGAAGATAGGATAAGGATAGGTTCTGCTGATCCATTCTGAACACCAAGCTGACCGTATTGATGGCAGAGAGATGCAATAATATCATCTGCCTCTGCTCGGTCAATCTGTATAACCTTATACGGGAAATTTTCCTTGAGGTCGTCCCTAATACCATTCAGTACTTCGAAGATGGTGTGCCAGTCCAAACCAGACTTTTCACGATCCTTCTTACGATGAGCTTTATAGTATGGGAATAGGTCGCGGCGCCAGTAGTTCTTGTCATCACAACAAATTACCAGTTCGCCATATTTCTCTCCGAACTTTTGACGATAGAGCCGTAGAGAATTGAGTACCATATGGCGGACCAGGTTCTCATCAATAGGAACGTTTTTGCCGCTAATCTGCATCATCAGGTTTGAAATCATCACCTGATTTAAGTCAACAAGAATCATAATTCATCTCAGTTATAATCATATTCTATATATACTACCACAACTGTGGTTAAAAGTCAACAAAATCCTCGTCATCCTCAAACTCGAGTTTCTCGATCATTTCATCCATAAATGGAGTCAATGCGTGAGGTATGAGTAGACTACGATAGAGTGATGCACGAAATATCTCGACTGTACAGGAAAAATCAGCACTGAATCTGTCGTTGTATATGTCGAACCCGTGCATTCCGATCTTATTTACCAATTGAGAACTATAATGATCTACAATATGATCGATATAATTTTTCTTATTATCTTCAAAGTAACTACTCAGTTGCTTTTCATTTTTTGGCATATTTCCAATATTCGGAAATTCAAAGACATTATTTGCTTGTTCCATTACTTCACTACACGTAAGAGTATCGTGTCTCCATTGATTCGACCATTTGGCTCAGATGCCTTACTATTTATTTCACCCATAACCTTTGATAGAACACGTTTACCTCCACTCAGTACACGAGGTAATACATCATCTGGTTTACGTAATGTCTTGGATTCTGAGTTTTCTGGGTCATACCCTTGTAAGGTAGTTCCTTTCACAGAAAAACCAGCTGGACCCATGGCATTGTATAATGTGAGCTTACGATACTTTACATTGAATACCCACAACTGATTTGCACCAATAATACTAGCAGGTGCCACACTGACCACCTTATAATCTTTATTCTCGGTAAGATACTTGAGTTTTGCAACCTGCTTTTCAATGGACGGTGGTTTCTTTGCTCGAGTCTTACGAACCGTTTTCTGATTAGCACCCCAAGTTGATGCATCATCTATCAGACCAGTGAGGAAGTCAATAAACCGATTCAATTCGGCTTTTTTTAAATGTGAATATCCTTCCTTTAATTGATTGCAGGTGTTTTCCTTTACCTCGTGCAATTCATTTAACCAGGGACGATAGTAATCAGCGATAACACTCGATTGCTGAGACTTTACATTATTGTGTTGCAGCCACTTATACATATCGAAATCTGTTTTATACTTACCGAGCATAAACAGGTCTACCTGTTCCTCAATTTCACCAATATATTCACTGATCTGTTCCTTGATTCTGTCCTGGATAGAAACCGTAACTTTACTTTTGGCCTCCACCTTCTCTTCGACCTGGATCTTTTTTGCCTCTGTCAGTAGTAAATCAATATTATCATTAAAATACTTTACAGAAGACTCTGGCAGTTTACAGCCATTTGACATCATCCGAGCCTGATAACAGCAGGTCGAATTAATTTTCCAGTCAGGAAGTCGTTTCAGTAGGCGGATTTCTTTTTTATCACGCGGATAGTGATCGAATAAAAGCTTGATTTTTTCCTTGGTATTATAAAAGTAATTATACCAACTGTAGGCATTCATAATTTGACTTGAGGTGGCAATATCATCACCCCAACTCGGTTCTGGTCCCAAATATTTTTCATCAAAGTGCTTTGGAGTACGAGGCATGATTTTTCTTTTACCAGCCGATTTCAGTAGACTTTTACTTGCACGTTGAGCCATAGATACTCTCCAGTTTAATCATCCAACCATACTATTATATTTAACAGTACAAGTCAATAGATTATTTCATTGATTTTAAAAGAGCATTCCATTCTGGAATCCGGGCATCCCATGAATAAAAATTGTTTGCATAGAACTTCTGAAACTGCAATTTACCTTGATGATCATCAGCCCAGAATGATTCGATCACCGCATTCAAGAGCTGGGCAAACACATTTGCATGATGATTTCCGTCCTCATTAAATTGATACATCAGTGCAAAATTGGCAGCTGTTTCTGGTAGTGCGGCATGATTTGGACAGATAATCGCGCACCCAGCACTCATCGCTTCCATTAGTGCAATACATGAGGTTTCTGGCCAGATATTTGGATATGCAAAGATATGTGCCTTCTGAAGAGCCTCTCGAACCTCGTCATTTGAAACAGCACCGTGATAGGTGATACCTGGATGTTTACGACAGGTCTCAAAAATCTTTTCGTAGGGCTCGTCTCGGTGTGGCCACCCGTAAATATTAAATGATGAATATACATCCAAATGGATCTTTTCGCCGAAATGCTTGTAAAGATATTCATAAACAGGCAGCAGAACTTCTAGTCCACGGTGTGGTGTTGTGTGATAAATGAGATTAATTACACCATCATTTGGCTTTTGATGTTCTGGAATCGGTACAATTGCATTCTTTAAAATAATTGATTCGTTATATTGAATGCCATGAGCAAGATGATAGGTCTGAAACTGATAATTGGAAACGAATACCAGCTTATCAAATCTTTTACGATCTTCCTCATTTGAGAGATGCTGTGCCTCTGGATCATTCCAGGTATCGTGTAGCCAGAGGATGTTTTTCTTATCCTCACTAATATCTCTGACACGCGAACAGATGATATTGAAATGGTCTGCGAGTTCTGGATCAAGGCGAGACATAAGTCCCTCCTTCATCATCTCTGTACCACCCTTTGCGTTTACGACATCACCGTCAGTATTAATCTGACCGGTACTATCCTCAAGTCCTGTTACTGTAAACTTCATAGCATCACTGGCTGTACATCAATTACAGAATCAATTCGGAATGAACGCCATCCCTCTTTGTCAAGATCCCAGACTGGTAGAACAGATTCGTTAACCTTTCGTTCCTTATCTGAGGATTCAGTTTCTGGTACGAGATCAGACTTGAGAGTGCAACGCATCTCACGTATTGTACCATCGACCTTTGTAAAACGAATATCACACACTCCACCCAGCAGAGTGGTTTTCAGTTCATCCCGATTCATACCTTAATCTCCGTAATACCTGAATCCTTCATCCGATACTTGTTGCCTGGCTTACCCCAAACCTGAGTAGCAGGAATACGAATGAATCGCTTATTTGTTTCATTTTGATTTGGGTTTGCGACAGTTAGCATTACATTCTTACCCTTCTCCCAAGCATCTCGCTGATTGATACTACGAGCAAGATCATTTGCAAGGTAATCCTTTCGGATTGCATTCTGAATCTTTTTGTTCGAATTAGGACGCTCGCCCTTAGAAGTGTAATGCTTGCCGGAAGACTTTTTTCCACGTGCCATAATTTAACTCCACGATTAATAATAATTTACTCTATTATATATTACATCAAATGTAAATAGATTTATGCTGCTTTTTTGACGGATCGAGTGAAGGATCTAGCCTATAAGCCTGGAGTGTGAGTTTTTCTGCTTGTTTCAAGAGTTCACGGGCAAGAGTTGCATCATCTTTTTCTGCTATATCAATGCCATTTTCCTGCGCTTCAATTTTAGCCAAAGTCTTGCTTAACTGTGCATGTTGTTTGATATCATCTTCACTCGCAATACCCTGACCCATACGTTCTTCAATGCGTTTATGTTTTGCTAGAAATATACTGTAAAATGCTGTGATATATCTGGTTTTTACTTTTTCATTGCCCATGCTTCTATCCCAAAAAATATAACAGGGAGGTTTTACCCTCCCTGTCATTATAGCATGTTATTTATAGTTTGTCAACCGTTTTAGTTAATTTTTGACGTTCCTCAACGGGCAGAGGAATCAGACCCTTCTCAATTGCTAGTCCCTCATCACCAATGAGTTTATCGCTAATGAATAGCTGGACGTATTCTTTGATTCCTGGGATAACGCCAACGTGTTCTTTCTTCACGTAAAAGAACAGTGAACGGCTAACCTTGTACTTGCCACCTGCAATGTTTTCAAATGTTGGTTGTGCGCCTTCAATGGTTGCCCCTTGAATCTTATCAGTGTTAGCATCTAAAAAGCTGAAGCCAAACACACCAAATGCATTTGGATTGCTTGTTAGCTTTTGTACGATAAGATTGTCATTCTCACCTGCTTCAATAAACACACCATCCTCACGGATTCCGTGGGCCACTGCCTTGAACTTCTTTTTGTCTGATTTGCTCAGAGCTTTGAGTTCAGGGATTTGTTTAGCTCCGCCTTCCATAGCGATCTCCACGAAAGCATCCCGAGTACCTGAAGTTGGTGGTGGACCTAGAACTTCAATACGTTGATTGGGGAGATCTGACCGTACATCCTTCCAGGTCTTGTTTGGATTTGGAATAAGTCCACCCTTACCGTCTGGAATATCTTTGGCGAGCGCTAGGAAAATATCTCTCAATGTGAGCGAAATTTGTATGCCCTCTTTAGAGTTTGCAATTACAATACCGTCAAACCCAATCTTAATTTCAATTGGTGTCACGCCATTTGCTTTACATCTTTCTACTTCACCCTTCTTAATTGCACGACTTGCATTTGTAAGATCTGGATGCTGAATACCAACACCAGCACAGAATAGCTTCATACCGCCACCCGTACCTGTTGATTCGATAACTGGTGTTTTAAAAGCAGTAGTCTTTCCAAACTGTTCTGCTGCTACTGTTGCAAAAGGAAAAACCGTGGATGATCCCACGGTACGAATTTGGTCTCGAGCTTCGGCGACACCAATAGAAAAAACCGCTACTGTTGCAGCGGCGATTAGAGTTTTATACATATTTCTTTCTCCTGTGTGTTGAGGCCAGATGCCTCAAAAATATTTATGATGCAGATCTGCTGTGTAATAAAACTTTAATCAATTAGTAATAGGTGAGATGTTTTCTGCTGTGCCTCTTGTAGATCACAGGCAAACTCTCGTGATACCATACGGATAAATTCTTCCATATTTGGATTGTCGTTTTCTTGACGGAATGCTTGCCACATCCATTCGATTCTCATTTCGTCGTCCATGTTAACCTCTCTATATCTGCTTCGATGCAATTATCGCCATATTGAATTTCGATAATTTTAACTAGTTCATTTGTCTTGTTACAGAGTTGATGCCACTGGTTTTTCTTAATATGGATAGACTGATGCTTCTCGAGCGTATCCAACAATTCAAGATCTGACGACGCATCAATTGTATACACGGTGGCAGTACCTTCGGATACGAACCAGTGTTCGGCTCGATCCTTATGCCGTTGCATACTGAGAGATGATCCTGGATTCACAACCAGTTCCTTCAGCTTCACCTCTGGGCTGTTTGATTGTAGCACCTTATAATAACCCCAAGAACGATCGGTTCGTGGTGTAGACCATTCATTCAGAATCCAACTCGAGGAGTTCTTTTTAAAGTTACCGCCAACACCGTACATAAAACTAACAGTCGTGTCGTGCTTATAGAAATCTTCTTCTGGTGAGTTCAAAGCATCTCTATCGCCACCATTTGCAAAAACAACATCGCCGGCGCCGATGGATTGAGCATAGAAAATAGCTCCAGTTGCATCATCCTTTTGATCATCACCTATTACAGGAATAACTCGATCCACTACCTTGAGGTTACGAATAATCTCAACTCGTTCTTGATACGACATGAATGGTTGCCCTTTCTTTCGAGTCAACCAGTCGTCCGAGTTCAATCCAACCCAAAGCCTGTCACCGAGTTTACGAGCTTCATTAAAATACAAAATATGACCAGAGTGTAAGGGATCGAAGCCACCAGTTACTATCACTGTTTTCATTATACAAGTTTTGCTCCCATCATAATTGCACCAACAAGCATCGACTTAATTTCAATTGAAGTTTCCGCGGCGTCGATCTCGTCCGTACGTACAAGGTCTTCCATCAGTTCGGCATACTCATCCTCGGTTAGATTGCCTTTCTGAAAGTCTTTATATAACCCCTGTGCTAGCTTAGCCTTCTCCTCTGCCCAAGAATCGCCACAGGTAGCAAGTCTTTCGAGATCTTCAATGAACTGCATTAGAACCTCCACATTACAGCTGATGCAGACTTCTTAGCCTGCGTGATTAGAATCTTTCTCTTTGTCTCACAGTAAGCCTTAGATCCTTCTTTCTCTAAACTTCTAGTATAGAAGTCCTCAACAGTCCTCTGCATGGGCTCTATGAGCTTAATTACGTCCTGCTGAAGCATCCCTTTAGACTCTGAGTATAGTTGAAACCAGAGCAAATCATCTCTGATCTCTACGATCTGGGCGAGATGGGGCTTTGTGCAGTCTAGACGTACGGTCTTAGTATAAACGTCAGTGATCTTGTAGCTCTGATTGTCATCCCAGAAGGATGGCAGTACATCACTGAGGCTGCACGCTGAGAGGGTCAGCGTAATGACTAGTGCCGACAGTATTTTTTTCATTTTCTTTCCTCATTGCATGATATTCTTTGCAGAGGTCTTCAAACATATTAAAGACCTTTTGGAATCTCATATTATATATACTCTCCAGTCCAATAAGGGCATTTGCAATATCATCAGTAGACATATCTGTTTCCATGACATTCTCACTGAGAAGTTGAATGTCATCTACAACATGCCAAGCCTTCATGATCTCTTGCTCAAGGTCAAAGATTTTCATTCTTCCATTCCTCAAAATCTTTACAGTTCATGTTATACGACAACACGGTTTTAATCGAATCTAAATGTTTTTGGATTTCAGCAATGTCTTCAACTTTATCTGAAAAAAAGCTACCGAAAGTTTCTTCATCGTTTAACCTACGGTCAATATCTTTTTTGAGATCATTATACTGCTTCTTTAAAGCCTGTACGACGATGCTATCAACTGCATCCCACTCAAGCTCTACTGTAAGTTTATTCATTATTCAATCACCCTCGTACCGTGTACCATCCAAATTATAATGTTTACTGTTGAACCAAGCATCTAACCATAACCAATGCGTAGGATACCAAGGTTTAAAGTAATAATCAACTGTAAGTGCTAATTTCCATTCAAAAAATCTGCGAATACGATTCAACCTCACTCATCTACCTCTCGCTCCCAATAGCGACAATAAAAATGATCACCGCATGAATCTATTTCATGCTGCGGATAACCATTCTCAACAAGCCATTTCTTTGTATCCTTGATATCTTGTGGCAATTCTTTTGGAAAGCCATACTTCCAACCAGAAGGTGGATCAATCACTAAAATCTTCATCCTCGCCACTAATCTT
>Ga0208644_1003488_pt1 | contig 12206 bp, 14 predicted proteins | sample VirMetDEL_Nov_18_FD_184517 | JGI IMG/M metagenome (GOLD analysis project Ga0208644, IMG submission 184517) | Aqueous microbial communities from the Delaware River and Bay under freshwater to marine salinity gradient to study organic matter... | ecosystem: Environmental > Aquatic > Marine >... | reverse complement strand
CTGTCCTTAATAATATTGTTTAACTGCTGAATAACTTGCATATCCTGTGGAGTAAAGTTATTTCCATCCACCTCCACGATAATGTCCTGCCCGCCATTAAACCACATATTTAATGCTCGTTCTAATTCTAGATTTGTATTTATTATTTTAACTGATTTTTTATAAACAGGTGATACTATTGGTTTCATTAACGGAGTATGCTGAACATTTGTTCCCCATTTTCTAATAAAAGCTATAGTTGAATTGTTCATATCAATTTGCCATTTTATATGACGGTCAGGATCACCATCAAAACTACCTGCTCCTCTACCTGTTAAATGGTAAACTAAACTATTCCAAGGTTGGATAAAATTAAATCCTGCTAATAACATTCTATTAAATAAATCAGAATCTTCCCTACATGAATGAAGTTGAGGATCATGACCTCCTAGAATTTCTAAATATTCTTTTTTATACATCATCCATGGGGCAAAAATACCTTCTGTTGTTTTAGTATCATTAAGATGTTCCTCTACATACTTATTAAATTCTTCTTTTTTAAATTCCTCAGGCCACATTCCAAAATCAATTAAGATTTTTTCTCCCCCATTAGGATGAATTGGAGGTTCAATACGAGTGGAACATACTACAGTTTTTTCTTTCAACTGTTGATATGCCTTAAAATCAGCGTGTCTGCCTAACATCATATCAGCATGAAATATCATAAAAACATCAGTAGTTGAATGTTCAATACAGTAATCATATGCTTTGCCTATACCATATAACTCTTTATTTAATTTAGGGTTAACATAGTAAGTTAGATTATACTGATTTTTTACTTGTTTTAGCCATTCAATTGTACCATCTTCATCTGAGTCAACAAATACTATAATCTCATGATCATCTTTATAAGCATTTTCTCTAATAGAGGGGATACATGTTTTAAGGTATCGTAAATTTGATTTGCTTGGTATACAAAATGTTATTTTTTCCATTTTTAATTTTCCTATTATAGGTTGATATTTGATTCCGATTTCTGTTAAAAGAGAGGAGGAATTGCATACTGTAAGTGAAACTCCAATCCTTTTAAGGCATTTTCTATTAAATATATCTAATAATTTATGCATCCCCAAATAATCTTTATCTTTAGTACCTTGACATGTGTTATGAACCCCTTTAGGATCTTTTACATTATTTTTTACATTTACTCTAGGTTGAAAATTTTCACCTCCATATCCTATACTTTTTGAAGAATTAGGGGCAGTTTCATAATAATCTTGAAATTTTCCTTCATCCCTAAGATCCACACCTAATAATCTAATATCTTCATAACCTAATTGAATTGCTATTTGTATAGTGGCAAATAATTGACCTCGGCTTTTATAAATATAATCATCATTTGGTAACAACTCCCCAAAAGGGTGAGAAAAATAATTATAAAAATCTAATGTCCAATATTTAGCTAATTTACCTAATTCTTTATCGTTGGATTTTATTATTTCCTTCCAATCATTTTGGAAAAAATCAAAGTGATTTACATGGACTTTAGCAAATGTTTTATTCTTAAATAGGTCCAAATGGGTAGTATCAAGTCCATGATTTAAAATAAATTTACTATTGGGGCAAAGAGTACTTGCAAGATAGAACATATCCTCTTCAGGATTGTTAAAATAATCATTAGCTAAATAACTCAGATCATAAAAGGTTGGTTCATGTTCATGTACGTACCAATGGTTAAAACCAATACTGTCATGTTGTTTTATTTCATCCCATTCCTCCTTTGTTACATCAAGGATAGACCTTCCTGAACCTAAAATATAGATTCTGTTTGAGGTTTTATATTGTTTGAGTTGAGTTATGTTCATTTTTGTATCGTAAAATAGACTGTACTACAAAGTAAATCATTTAAAGTTAATGTTGGATGTAATTCCCTAGCTATCCCTAATATAGAAGGATCTATAATATTCATCATATTCATATCAGGGATAGAGGTAAAATCTAATAGTTTAAATCCTCCTTCATCAATATATTTTCTTAAGTCATACTGGGTCATTCTATTTAAACTTTTAGTAAAAAACTCATAACTTAATTCAGAATAGTTATTTGGAGCATTCTGTGGGATTACTTCTTCAACATATCTTTTAAATTCTTCATTTGAAAGTAAAATATGGGAAAAAGGAAAATCTAATGTACACATACTATGCCCTCCTGAAAGGCAGAAAAAAGGATTATATGCGTTGTAGGATATTCCCCCAGGTTTTAGGGCCTTATATATTCGTTTAAGGGCTTCTTTAGGATTTATAATATGTTCAAATGTTTCCCAACTAAATATAATATCAAACTCATTCTCAAAATCCATTTCAAAAACTGAAGTATCTTGGAATGTTATTTTGGATTGGTCTAGGTGAGGGTGGTGTTTTCTAATATCATTTCTTCTTTCTTCTAATATCTTGGAAGCATTAATATCCTTATCTAAAGAAGAATTAATGTAATATTCTGGGATATCTATTCCTAACGCTGAGGTAGCACCGTGTTCTATGGCCCCGAAGCATTGGATTCCTAAATAACACCCTACATCCATAATTCTTTTACCTTGGAGGGAAACCCCCATTTTAGATAAGTAGGAAGCAGCATGGTTTATATCTTGTTTTAATTTATTAACTTTATCTTTTTCAACTGGTTGGTATTCAAAATTCTTATATGCTTTTCTCCAATTGTTTTTAACTTGTTCTCTAAAACCTTGAATTATAGGTAATTCAAATCCATTTTGTAATTGATATTTTTCCATTTAAATTTTATTTTGAAAGTTTATTAATTCTTTTTGGAAATTTTGATGAGCCTGTTCTTTTTGTTTATATTTAAATTCCTTACCAGCATCTTTTAAAGATATATCATCTATAAATCCTTCATAAGGATTAAACTTATATAATGAACAAGAATAGTTTTCAATACAAACTATCCCTTCTAAAATATATTGTTTAACTTCATATCCTTTTTCTTTCATCATGTTAGCAGCCATCATTACAAAAGTATCATCTACTCCATAAGGGCCTAATGAATTGGGAATGTTTATAAATTTAAGTAAGGATTTAGAAAATACATTAAACCAACCCCCTCCAAACTTGATAGGGTTATTTTCTCTAATACTTAATTCTCCCCTAGATATGTTATCAAAGGTGATTTTATTTGATAGGTAAGGGTCTATATTTTTAAAATAATCAAAGGAATTATGTTGATAATATTTATTTACCAAACCATCCCATGAATTATCCCATAATTTAACAAGTTCAGATGAAACTATAATATACTCTTCATTTATAGTATTAAGCAGTTGAGAAAGCATATAGAGGGAAGTATTTGGGAAAAACACATCTAAATCCATATACATAATATAATCTGCTTCTGTATCATCATTTATACTGTTTCTTCTTTTATCATTTATTCCCAAACATTTTTCACTTTCATCTACTTCAAACTTTATTTCAAATACATCTTTGTGTAAATCTCCTATTATAGAGAATTTACTAATAAAAAAACTTTTTGGAATCTTGCTATTTTCCCAATTTGTAAAATGAGAGTTAAGGTTTAATGTAACATCTAGTATAATATTAACATCTTCACAAAAATGATAACCTTCACGAAGAGAGTTACAAATTCTTTCTAATTGGTCTATTTCTCTTGGGAGACAGTGTATAACTATTTGTATTGATTTCATTTGATCATCTTATTCTCTAATATAGTATCTTCTTCTATATCTTCCAAACTTTTTTTACCAATTAAATCATAAAATTTATTAGCAGGAATGCCTGATGCGGGGCGCTTACAGATTAGGTCTTCTTCTGTAAGTATAGTTCCTTTAGGTATAAATCTTTTGGCAACCACAGAGCGTCTAGCGTTTTTTCTAGAGGGGTATTCATTATTTTTAGGGTTAATTTTACCATCTCCTAAAATGAGTTGTTGGATAGAAACATTAGAGTTAAATATCTCCAAATCGTAATAATCCATTGAATGGTAATGATCATTTCCTGGGAGGGTTTTATCTAAAGTAAAATGTTTTTCAATATATTTTGCCCCTAAAAGATATGAAGTAGTTAAAACTGTCATATTGTTATCTGGGAGGGTATGGTCTGAGTATCCTATTTCATATTGGGGAAAGTGATTTTGTAATGAAATGATTCTTAATAAATTAGCATCATTATTATCAGTTGGGTAATTCAAAACACAGTGGAGTAAAACTATATTGAAATTTCCTTCTCTTTCAATTACCTCAATAGCTTCTTCAATTTCCTTTAAATTTGATGAGCCTGTTGATAATATTATTTTCTTTCCAGTTTTTGCAACCCTAGCTAATAATTGAAAATTAGTGATATCAGAGGAAGATATTTTATGTATTTTTACTAGTGGGTCTAGATAACTTACTGCTTCTAAATCAAAGGGAGTACTCATAAAATCAATCCCTATCTTATCACAATATTTTGCTAATTCAACATATTCCTTTTCTCCAAAAGTGTCAAATTTTTTAAATAAATCATATTGGTTGGTAGTAGGTTCTTTGGATGTATCCCAATATGAAGGGGAGTTTTTAGAGGCTATCTTTTCTGCTTTATATGTTTGGAATTTAGCAGCACTTGCTCCAGCTTCCTTAGCCTTATAAATCATTTTTTTGGCAGCTTCAATATTACTAATCCCCTCTTTTAATGCTATATCATAGTAATTAACACCAATTTCTGCTATTATGTATGGTTTTTTCATAACATTTTTTCTAAAATATTAATATCTTCTAAAGTATGAACATCAACCCAATCTGTTACAACTACTCCATTATAATTAGGTTTTCCTTTATGTTCACATACTTTTTTTCTCATTACTTGTATCGCCCCATTATTAATATAATCCCTCCCCACAGTATGAACTTGCCATAAACTATTGTCTATGAGTTTCTCTATACACCAATCAATGGTGGATGAGGTAATTTGAGGGGAATTTGCTTGTAATACTACTATTATATCTTCACTTTTTAGTTTTAAATTCTCGGCAAAATGATCTATAACAGGTTGAGTCCATATATTATCATCGGCTAATTCTTTAGGCCTGACAATACATTCAGCTCCTTTTTTCCAAGCAAATTCTAATAATTCATCCCAATCACTACTAACATATAGATTATCCCCATTATAATATTTACTCTCTTTAACAGCATCTAATGCATATTGAATTAAGGGTTTATTATTTAAAGAATACATATTTTTTCCCTTTAATCTTTTAGAACCACCTCTAGCAGGAATGAGAAAGGTTATTTTATTATCCATTTTTATTTAATTTTACTTTTCTGCAAATATTATAATATTATTATCTCCTGCGTATTCAGCAAGGGCTATCTTAAATCCTTTATTTTCTAATAATTCATCTATATTAATTAAATTGGGTATGTCCTCATTTATGTCTGTTGTTTTTTTCAATTTAAATGTATGAACATGGGGTGTTCCCCCCATCCAGTTTCCGGTATTAGCCCACCATCTTTTGCAACTATATGAAGGTAAATTTAAAGCTAATATCCCATCTATAACTAAAGCTTCATACATTTCTTCAATTATATCTTCTAAATTTGGTATATGTTCTAAGGTATGAGATGAAAAGATATAATCAATAGGATACTCTACTTCTGAGAGTTTATGATATTTAATAGGTCTATTATAATAATCAGTTGTTTCAATATCTACTATATCTATGTGAGGAGAAATAGGCCTTTGAGAACCCCCAAAATCTACTCCTTTTAATTGGTCATTAAATATAATATTAATAAATGTCTCTCTGTAAGTAAATATTCCTTTCCATCTCCACCCACCTAGTTTTTGAGATAGTTGGAAATGTCTTATATTATAATTATTAGTTTTTGGTTCAGCATCATACAAATCATTTATAAATTGAGTTAAAGAATTGTTATAACCAACTAACATATCATTAACGTAATTATCTGAGAGAAGATATTCTTTGGTAATATGGTTTTGATTCATCTTGGAGTTGTTTTAGTTAAGGAAGTTTCATGTTTGACATAACGATATAAAGGTATATTTAGATAATCATATTTAAATTTTTTTTCAAATCTTTTTATCATATCAATATCTTCATTGATTCTTAGTTTTGAATCCCAAAATCCCAGATATTCTAAAATATCAGTTTTATATAAAATCCCACAAGCTAATTTTTCATCAAGTTGTGATTTTTTAGATAATATATTCTCATCAAGATCTACTTCCTGGTAATCACAAGCGACTGCATGGGAATTATTGAAACTAGCATATAAATATAAACATTTTAAAAAATCTCTATGAACATAATCATCTGCGTCTACCCTAACTAGGTATTTTCCTAAGGATTTTTTAGCACCTATTGTACTACTAGCTCCTACCCCCACATTAATAGGGTTAAATATTATCTTAATTCTAGGATGGTTTTTATATTCTAAAAGAATATTTCGGGAATTATCTGTGGAATAATCATCTACAATTATGATTTCATAATCATTAAAACTTTGATTAAGTAAAGATCGGATACATCTTCTTAACCATTTATCATAATTATAATTTGTTACTACTACTGATATTTTCATTGATTCCTAGTTTTTTATAATTTTTCTATCCAGGTTCTATTAATGTGTCTACTATATTTGAACCAATAAAACCTGCTCCTCCTATTACAATTACTTTTTTTATTTTAATAACTTTATTTTATTATTTTTTAACATATAATCTATATAATATTTTTCATTTTTAGGTAAATGATCTTTAGAATTTTTATCTTTATATTTATTTGGCTTATTTTCAAAATAGTGAAGATTATCATATTTTATATTATATGTATCAAATCCATAAATGTAAACTTCTTCAAAATGATTAATAAAAAAGTGAGTGCCTATTATTCCTGTTGATGGCCAACTTGGTGAAAAATTAACAATAGTATTAATATGATCTTCATATACTGGAGGGATAAATTTTATATTTTTGTATTTATCCTCTATCTCTTTAACTAAAATAGAATTCCATTTAAATTTAGGGGTATAAATAAATATTCCTTGATAACAATCATGGCGTTGAGTAGCTAATTTAATTCTCAAATCACTAATAACCCAATAATCACAACGTGCACCAACATATTTCTCATAACCTTTATTCAATTCTCCTGTATCAAGCATATGACCTCTATTAAAGCGACATATTATATCAAATTCATCAGAATCGATTCTCTCCCCCATTTTATATTCTAAAGCAGAGGGACCATTTCCTATAAGCAATACCTTCATTTACTTTACAAATACCATTATTGTTTTCTTGAACCACCATAAATTAGCTACCCCCCTAAAATAATTGGAAGCATCTTCATAATGTTTGTACCCTCGTTTTTCCATTTCAGATATAATATATTCATTTGGCTGTTCATTAACATGACCATCCCCACCTTGTCCAGGTAGGGCCCAACTTAATATTATACATTGTTCTGAATGTCTATCTAGGTTATCTAGGTAGGTTTGCTCTCTTTCTTTAGGTATATGCTCTCCAACCTCAAGACTTATAACACATTCATATTTTTTATTTAAATTGAATTCTTGGGATAAATCTAATATATTAGCAAATCCCTTAGTCATTTCGGGGGTATTAGGATTACCGTCAAAAGCGTCTATATTCTTTCCTACTTGAAAAAGTCTCCTGGCATAATCTGCATTACCACAACCAAAATCTACTATTTCGGTTTGGTCTTCTAAAAACAAAATTAATGCATTACAGAGGGATTCATCAAACTTATGTAATACAGGTTCATTAGCTATTTTTGAACTTGGTCCTGTGTTAACTTGCCAAATTCCTGATTTTGGGTCTATCATAATTTATTGTTTTTTATCCTATTCCTTTCCAAGTTGCACCTCGTGGTGTCCAATAATGATTAATTTCAATTGAAGGATCATATAAATAGTGGTAATTTTTATCTATCATATTTTTTGCCCAATATCTATCTTCTTTACCATGTAATCGTTCATCAAATGGGTTATTTTGTAATACACTTTTTTCATAAAAACAAAAAGCATTATGAAGAAAATAACGTTGTTCAATGTTTGAGTACATATCTAATGTCTCTTCTTGGCTAAAATGGCTCCATATGTAACGTTTTGATATTTTTTTACCTCTATATATAGGAGTCTGATTACCAAAAACTGCTACATTATTTTTTAAATGTCTTTTAACTAGTTCAAAATTCATACTAGTGATTTGGGCATGAGCTGATAATACTAATATAATATCATGATTACATTTAGTTACACCATAATTTAAAGAATATCCTGGGGTATATTTTTTTGGTAAAGGATAAATAGTAATATCTATTTTATCAAATAATGAAATCACCTTATCAGAATCATCTGTTGAATTATCATCAATAATAATAATTTCAGGGTTATCAAAATTATCCGCACAAGATTGTATAGCATGTCCTATAAAATTGGCTTCGTCTTTATTTCGTATAATAATACTAACCATTTAATATCTCATTTAATGTATTATAATCTATTGCCTGGGTTGGATCACTGATAGATTCATCAGGTCTTGGATGACATTCTATAATTAATCCATCTGCCCCAGCTGCTAGAGCAGCTTTAGAAATGGGTTTTACAAAATTCCTGTACCCAGTTGAATGACTTGGGTCATATATGATAGGTATATTAGTAAATTCTTTTAAAGCAGGAATCATCATTAAGTCTGGGGCCCATCTAATTGTTGGGAAGATATGCCTATAACTAGGCATTCCTACTACTCCTCTTAAGCAGATAGCTATATTTTCATTTCCACCAACTAAAATACGCTCACAAGCTCCTAATATTTCATCTATTGTAGCCCAAGTCCCTCTTTTTAATAATATTGGTTTATTAGTTTTTCCTAATTCATCTAATAAAGTATAATTTTGAAAATTTCTAGTACCTATTTGAAATACATCAGCTACCTCACCTACTTTGTCTATCATACGGGGATCCATAACCTCTGTTACAATAGGTAAGTTTGTTATATTTTTAACTTCTTTTAACAGATTTAATCCTTCCTCACGTAAACCTTCTTTCCAACCATTAGTTTCTTTAAGAACAGGGTAAGTGCAAGGTTTATATGCTCCTGCTCTTAAAGCATCTATTCCTAATTGTTTTAATTTAATAGCGATATCTATAATTTCTACTCCTTCCACGGAACAAGGCCCAGCTATTTTAGTATATTCCCAGTTAAAAGTTTTTGTCTTATCAATTGATATATTTAATTTATCTTGATATTTTAATGATTTAATATACTCGTTCATTGATATTTTTTTCTGCGTTTAATAAATCTTTTTCACTATGGATATTAGTGCAATCATCCATCATACTCCCCACTCTTCGGCTTATATAACCTGATTTTACATGTTCTGACTTGATAATTCTGATTGAACCATTTCTTGTACCATCAGGGTTAACTGTAAATAGGTCATCATACTTATTTTCTACGGCATATTTGAGCATTTCATCTAATGGAATTGTTCTATCAGGGTGGTCTGGTTGGACACCTACTACATGGGTAAAACTATCATTTCCATACTCTTGAAATATTTTTACATAAACATCAGCAACTTCTCTTTCTCCCATAAAATTCTTATCTCTTCCAACCACTTTCACACCACAAAGCTCTGCTATATTTTTTGTTTCTTCATCTTCAGTAGAAACTATAATAGAAGAAGACAGTGTAGATTTTTGGGAATATTCAATTGAATGTTCAAGTAAAGTTTTACCTGCTATAATTCTTTTATTTTTTCCTATTAATCTTTTTGAGTCTCCTTTTGCTGGGATAATTATAAAAGCTTTAATCATGATTTTAGTTTATATATTCTAATAAAATAGGCTTTATCTGTATTTGAGGTATATTCTTTTAATAGAGTATAATTTTCTTCAAATTTTTCATAGTTATGATAATTTCTAGGATAACTTGTAGCTATTTCTTCAGGTGTTTCATATTCTTTTTTTCTTTCTTTAAGTACTATATATTTTGGTTGGATTTTATCTTTTATTAAATTAACAACCTTTTCACCCTTTATTTTAGGTAAATGCATCATATGATCCACAGATAATAAAACATCAATATTCATTTTTGGAAGATTTAAAAGAATTTCTTCAGTATCTCCTTCATAAAAATTAATTAAGTTTTTTATATCATTATGCATGTTTTCTTTAGATTCTTTTTCCCAAAAATCATTTCCACTAATTTTAATATTATTATTCTTTTTCCAAATATACCATAAATTTCTTGCCCCTCCAGATCCTATTTCAAAAAAATGAAAATTATCTTTAATTAAATTGTTTTGTTTTAAAATATCAGTTACTTCTTTTGAAATTTGGTGTAGGTGTTCTCTAGCAAATTGACCTACTCGATTTTGGTAAACTTTATTAAAAGCTTCTCTTCCTGTTCTTGCCATTAGTTTATAATTTATTTATTGACCATTTATAAGCTTTTGTTTGACCTTCAATTGTCATTCCTCCAATATGGGGGGTAACTATTATATTTTGTCCTTCATTCATGGCTTTAATAATTGGAGAATTTGAAATATTACCAAATTCATCTTCAATAACATCGGTCCCATACCCCATTAATTTACCAGAACTAAGAGCATCTACAATATCTTTTTCATTTACTATTTCTCCTCTGCTTGTATTTATAATATACAAATCTTTTTTGGAAAGACCAAGTAATTTTTGATTTATCATATATTTTGTTTCATCTGTAACATGAACATGAAGTGAAATAACATCACATTCTTTAAACATTGTTTCTAGGGGGGTTTGGGGAACATTCATATAAGGATCATAAATAAAAGTTTCTGCACCAAATAATTTACAATATCCTTCCATCATTTTACCTAAACGTCCATACCCAATAATTCCAATCTTTAAATCTTTAATCTGTCTCCCCATGAACTGGGTGTAATCCCAATTATAATTAGAAACGTGATTATTGTATTTAGGTATATTTCTTAATAAAGAAATCATTAAACCAAATGCTAACTCTGATGTAGATGTGAGTTGGTTTATTAATTCATAATCATTTTTATGACATTGTATTTTTATATTATTTTTCTTACAGTATTCCAAATCAATATGATTTAATCCAGTAGAACAAGAATTGATAATATTAACTTGGGTATTATTTAATAATTCTTCATCTATTTTATAGTTTTGATGGTTAGGATTACAAACAATAATATTTATATTTTTTTCTAATAGTAATTTTTTTACTTGATTTTTATCTCCCTTTTCTAATAAAAAAACATCTCCTTTAGTTAAAAGTAAATCATATACTCCCTCAAGATGCAAAATAGGAGTTATTACTGCTATTTTTTGAGGGTTATCATTAGAGTGTTTCATAATACTCATTTTGCTTTTCTTGTTTATCAATATCTTTGATGTGGTATAAGAACAAATTACCAAGAGTCTCATTCCCAGGCAATGCTGAAATTGTTCTATGTCCTTCAAGTCTTTCGTGTACCTTATTCACCCATTGAATACGCTTGTCCTTTCTATATAATCTCCACTGTAAATCAGGCCAATTGATCCTTCCTAACTCATCTTGTTTCCATCCCCATTTTTGGATATGTTCTGGAGTGATTCCATTGACAATATTGTGTCTAGGTATAAGTACTACATCCGGATCTTGATCAATGATGTGTGGTAACATTTCGATTAAATCTTCATGCGGAAGCTCATCAGCATCAATCTGGAAGATGTAATCAGTGTTGCATAAGCTGGTTAGTTTGTTTTTCCAGTCAGCAAAATGATTATTAAACTCTTCTGCATACCAATTAAACTCACCATTAACAGAATGTGATCTCAAGTACTCTTCAACACCCTTACTTCCATTCTTTTTATCGTACAACACAACAATAGGATCTTCAGGCCTTTTCTTGTTAAGGAGGAATGTTATCAGCTTTTGTAGCTCAACTTCCTCATTACAGACTGTAATGGCATATGTTAAATTATTTTTCATCCTTGAATTTTTTGATTTTATGTTTAGGCTGTTCCTCTGGAGCAAACTCTAATATCTGATTGCATCCACAACATCTAACATTACCTTTTTTATCTATAATTGTATCAATACTCCCACAATATGGACATTCTCCTTCAATATGAGAGTCATAACTATACTCAGTATTGATATTAATTCTTGGCATCTTTT
>Ga0208644_1003486_pt1 | contig 12210 bp, 20 predicted proteins | sample VirMetDEL_Nov_18_FD_184517 | JGI IMG/M metagenome (GOLD analysis project Ga0208644, IMG submission 184517) | Aqueous microbial communities from the Delaware River and Bay under freshwater to marine salinity gradient to study organic matter... | ecosystem: Environmental > Aquatic > Marine >... | reverse complement strand
GTGGTAGGTTTAAGTTTGGAGTCTTTGAAACTCGGGTTAACGCTAATGGTGAGACTGTAAAGATCCCCCACTATATTCGTGGATTCAGGGATGCTATTACTGCTCAGATGCACTATACAGACCTTAAGAAGACTCTAAATCTTCCAGAAGGATATACTCTTGAACCAGTAACTCGGGTAGATGTTCCAGGTTTAGTAGACTCGATTGGTGAACTACTCACAGTGGATGCACTACCTGAACATCTTCGTGCCCAGATTCAAAGCCTTGAAGAGCGTATTGAATACTCTCGCCGCAAGTTTGAACTAGAACGTGCTGCTAAGAATGTGGGTGGTTATATTGGAGAACTACTAGAACCTGACAAGCCATTTACTTCTGGCTATATGGAGAACAGCCGACTCATCGACCTGCTAAATAACCGCATTGATGAAAGTTGGAAGTTTGAAGTCCATGCTCGAACTTTAAACGACATTGTAAAGCCCTTAATGTGGAGTCAAGAACAAGCTAACAAAGCTCCTCGTCTCCATAAGGTCTTAAACAATATTGTGTTAAGAGAGTTAGGACATGACGTATCATTTACTAAAGGCTTTGATAAAGCCCTACAGAATGGTGCAGATGCCATCTTTAAAGATATCAACAAGATTGCTGCTAAGATCTGGAACTATGAGGCTAGCGATGTTTCCTTACTAGGTCCATCAGCAGTAAAGATGACTGCTCAATTCTGGACCTGGTTTACTTCTGCTTGGAAACTTGGCTACAACATCCCACTATGGGCAGTAAACACAGCCTCTATTCCTCTTGTAGTTGGTGATGGTGTACGTACTGCGTTCAAAGAAGGTGTCAATCCAATGCTAGCTACCCTGGCATTTATGAGGACTATGACTTCTACCTTTGCTGATCCAGATGCTATTAAGTTTATGGATCAAGCACGAAGAGAGGGTCGTGTCGATGCTCGACAAGCCGACATTCTAGCTATTACAGAGACCCACGGCTTACGTGGTCTTCGTAAAGGTGCTGATACGGCTATTAACTACCCACGTATTAAGATTGAAGAGTTAACTAACTACTTCTCTATTCTCTACTACTACAATTACTACAAACTTACAGACCCTAATCTATCTGGCAACTCATTTACTAGCAAGGTCTATAACGCTGCTCGTAGTTGGACTGGTGATTATACCTCTACAGCTACACCACTACACATTGCTAATACAGGTGTGATTGGACAACTATCTGGTAACTTTGCTAAGTGGATGTACAACCAATCCGGTCGTCTGCTTGACGATATTGCAGATATTAGGGACAACCCTACAAAGTTTAGAGCCTATATGCCACTAGTCTCTAATATGTTCATGATGACTATGATTGCTGGTGCTATGGGTCTACCAGTCATTGCTGAGTATGAATATCTGCGTATGATCGGTAATCAGACTGGATGGTTTGATCTTAAACCCTTCTCTCAGTATTATGATGAGGTTCAAGAAGCACTTAAGAAGAAAGACTTTGATGTGCTTCCAGACTGGGGTAAGCGTGGTTTATTCACTCAGATTAACGAGGGTGTAACCCGTTTCATCACAGATGGTAAAGAGTCTGGTATTGACCTTTCAGGTTCAATGCGCCATGCTCCTATCCTACAAGCTAATACTGTGGGCTTTGGTCACTTCATGGATGTTATTACTGGTGGCAATGCTGCTTTCCGCCTGATGTATGATTCAGCTACAGGTAAAGCCACCTCTACTACTCAGGATCTTAAGGACTCACTAAAGGTGTTCCCAACCTCGGTACAGAACCTTATTGAGAGTGTAGCCTTACGTGCTGAACGTGATGGCGAGACTATTAAGCAAAGTCGCTACTCTGATGAGGGAGACTTTGCAGAGTCTCAGTATGAGAGAATCGTATCTGGTGCTGGCTTCAAAACTTTAAAGCGTAGCAAACATAACGACCTACGTCAATACTACCAGTGGAAGGAAAGGACTTCGAAACAAGAGGCCGCAGATATCATGAATCGGATGGTGTCTAACTACAAGAACACACCCGAACTTCACTTACTTGGACAGGAACTCTATAAGCTGGTTGGTGATGAGGCTATTGGTAACTTCATCCAGCAGCTAGAGGGGAGAAAGATTGCTCGGCAAACTACATTTGATGAGCGTAAGAGCTTTGAGCTAATCAACAAGGCTAATACTGAGACCAAAAAGGAGCTTGCCGAGGTCTTGAGGAAGATGAGGGCTAATAAGTAGTATTGGCGAGGATCTCGCAATACTTCTTTAGATCGTTGAGGCGATTAATCCAACCTTTGTAAAAGACAGTAAATCTCTTATCAGAGGCTTTTAAATTGGTGTAGTGAGCATCACGAAGACCCAGTAGAACTTTTACTGGGTCTTTTTCTTTGATGGCTGTTAGATGCCAATTGTATGCCCTATTAACACCACAATTGACCCCAGTATCAAATATAGCCACGGCATAAGGCATAGGCATATCATCCAATACAAGAGGTTCCCGCTTGAACTCTGCGTAGACATCGTAGTAGTCTTCTTTATAGATTTTAAAGGCATCATCTAGTGTTAGGTTCTTAATGTCCAGATTAGGGTGTGCCCTCTTAGACACACCCCATTTAGTTTCTCCACCAGGATCTCTAGGATCGTTGGTGTAACCTCCATCTTGACGAAGATTACCCTTTCGATCTCTACCAGTTTCCCACGGAAGGGTAAACTCTATCGCTTTGATGAAGTTGTTCATAGTTAGAAATCGTCAGTAGGAATGTTAGAAAAGTATAGGATCTTAATGAAGCCTAGGTGTAATACCCAACCACCACCAAAGAAATCTTCATCAACAAATTCGAAGCCAAAGGTGGCCCCAAGTGTAAAAGCGTATCCCCATCGTGGCATTATTCTGGTACCTCCAATTCAGTGAAGCTCTCGACCCACTTACGCGGAATCATCATGATACTATTGACTAGAGCTTCTGTACCTGTATTGGTGATTGTGCTGGCTATCCAATAATAGGTACGACTTTTTTTAATAAGAAAACCAATGGTTATACAAGGTTCTGTGTCAGCATGAGCCTCCTTGTCTAAATCTGCAATGGTCTTCCACTCATTTGTGGCAACGGCATCAACCCACACCACACGAACTACTGGGAACGCTGTAGCCATTATCGGTAAACTTCCTCTAAAAAGGTTGAAGTAAAGGGAGCAGTTGAACCGTCTTCGTCATCTGTCTCCATCTTAAAGTAAACATCAATATCTTCCCAACGAAAATAGTTATAACTACACTCCACAGGAGCCTCCCTTACCAGTAATGTCACAGATATCCAGTTCTTCGAATACTACGTCTTTGTGTTGCAATGCTTCATGATAATCGACTTCTGTGATGGGTTGTCCGCCTCTAGCTCCGTCTGGATAAGCTGTAAATCCACGGAGCCTGGGAGCGTATTTAGCAAGCGTTCCGCAAAATCTAGAGACATCCGCTTCACTGTTGCCTTTACTACCCCATCTAGGAAGATTGATGGTACTTGAAATTGACATGTCCACGTAATCTTGTACGTCCGCTTGAAATTTGATTCTTCGCTCATAGTCGTGTCCTAACTTAATAGAAGTGTCAATCTTTTCAGGGTCAACCCCATATTCATGAATAAGGCGATCAGCGACCCCATCAACAACAAACTGATACTTCCACTTAGTTCCTTCTGTAAGGAAGCGCCTCTTGTATGCAACGCTAAAAAGAGGCTCGATGCCAGTAGTAGTTGCAGCAAGAATACCAATAGTACCTGTGGGAGCAATGGCACGATAGGCAACAGGTTTACTAATAAAGAGACGATCACAATGCTCATCAGCGGCTCGTTTACTTTCATCACGATAGACTTCAAGCCACTTCCTAAGCTCATCAGTAACTTCATACTTCATTCCCCTCTGAAGTAACCATTCGTGTATCCCCATGAGACCAAGCCCCAATCGCCTGTTCTTTTCACGGACTCGATACACTTTTTCGTAAGGAAGGTCGGCTCTAAGAGTCCCACATACCAAGAACTTAGAAGCAAGTTCCACGACGGTTTTGAACTCTTCCAGATTCTTACAATTGCCGAGATTGATACTACCAAGATTACATACGTCAGAATCATCTTCGCTCGTAACCTCTGTGCAAGCATTTCTAAGCGTTTCATTTTTCTTCTCTCCGAAGTTGAAACTAAAGCCGGGTTCCCCGGTAGACATAGCTTGTCTACAATTCTCGATAAAGACCGGGTTAAGCAATAGGTTTCCAGCGTCATCGTCATAGTTAACACTAATGTTAGTCATGTCAAGAGGAGCAGCGTGATTAAAGTCCTCCTGCTTTGCATCCCAATGCGTATACCGAGTCCCGTCTGCTTTTACGGCAAGTCCAATGGGCTGTTCGGACCAGTTCTTAGCTCTAAGGAAGTCAGGTGTGTCCTCATGTGCCCAATTAAGACTAGCATAGATTGCAGATCGTCGGCTACCGCCTTGCATGACGTTTCGTCCGATTTCATTAATGGCAGCCATGAGAGGTAAAGGGCCTGAAGACTTTCCTCCAGTTCTTGATAACGCTTTTCCAGCCGCTCTAAGTCGTGAGTAGTCAATTCCAATTCCGCCTCCTGTCATTAGACACGCCATGCCCCTTTGAGTAACTGCACTCCATTCTTCTCTAGTATCTTCTTCAGCGCGGAGAAGGTAGCAGTTGTTATAGGCTCTGTAGGGTCTGCCAGCGTAATATAAGTACCGCCCTCCGGGAATAAAGAGCATACGCTTAATGTAATCAGCAAGTTGTCGTTGATCATCCTTTGAGAGGAGATCACGACTGGTTCCCCATTGTGATCCGCATACATCTTCAACCACCCTCTCTGCCAGTGCGTCCCAAGAATCCGAAGCTCCAAATGCGTATTTGTTGAAAAAGATGTTTTTCGCAAATCCATTTTTAAACCTTTCAATTATCATTTTAATCGTCCACTAGTTGTAGCATTTTATTAAAGCGTTGAGCAATTCTGTCTTCGAAACGATCAACTAAATCTTCGGTAGACAGACCAAGCTCTTCAAGCAGCAGGTCTGGATCAACTCGTTCTTTTAGTCTTTCGCAGAGTTCCTCCAGAGTATAGGACATGTTATTTCCCTTCAATTACTTTGTTTCGGTTTTCTGCTTGGTTGGCGAGGGTGTTGGCGGCTCGTCCACAGGCTCGGGCTTGTGCGAGAATAGCTCGTTTATTTGCCCAAAGCTCTGAGATCGTTCCTCCGCTAGCGTCACTAAATGTGCTAGTACACTGCGCTTTGACCGCCTGAATTGTTTCTTCATTTATCTTCCACGCCCCGGTTTTCGGTGTTCCAGATGCGCAACCCATCAGGATTGAGGATAGGAGTAGTGGAAAGATCAATTTTACACCCATTAGCTTCGATTGTTTTGTTTTCGAGAAGCCAATTATAGGCAGTGCGTTCATTTTCAAAGTCCTGTTTAAGTTGCTTTTCTTGAATCTGCAAGGCTTTTGTCAAGGCCTGGGTATCCAGAGACTTCACTTCGACAATCTTCTCCACAATGGAAATCTTGTCCCTCAATCCCTCCAGTTCGTGTTTTTCCGCCAAATAGTTCCGCACTTGGATAGCGGTAAATAGGTTCGTGCCGATCAAAAAGAGGGATGCAATTAATACCTTTGTCCCAAAAGTCATCGCTGGAATTCCAATCATTTCGTACCTCTTCAAAGCGTTCTAGAAAGGCCTTCTCTGCTGCTTCTGGTGGAAGGCATTGTGGAGTAATACCATGTGCCCGTTTAGTAGGATACAGATGTGCCCAAGGTTGTCCACCAGATTTTAGCAGATGTTTAGCTTCTGTTTTAAGTTGAGTAGCATCACAATCTTTAATATCTTCATCTAGTGGATATTTAAATCCAAATACTGCTGAGATTCTGCCCATAATCATATCTTCCAGATCTTTATAGTTCTGTAGATATGGTTTAATAGGTGATGCTATGTCTGTGATATACGCCTCAGAAGCATCGTGCAGAAGTCCGGCAAGAGGATCAGCAGCAAGGTAACTGACAAAAAGAGAATGCTCGGCAACACTATAGAATCGCTTACTATGACCAGTATATCGACAAGTATAAGCAAGAGAGTGAGCAATATCCCTAATGTCAATTTGTTCAGGTTTCGGATCAAGAAAGTAAAAAGTCTTACCAGTGTATGTTTCAATCCAAGGCTCAAGTTCATTTGTTTTCATTTTTCCACCTATCATCTAAATCTTTTCTATGGGTCATCATCCAATAAAGGAACATAATACAGCAAGAAAGATGAAGAAGGTGAGATAGTCCTGATTCTTTATCAAGGTCTTCACCTCGCATAAAAGCAAAAAGATGGCGTAAGGCAGCGCCAATAAGACGAGAGTAAGAAATGCCACCACGCCAATTGTGCGCTCCAGTCCGAATTTCAACCAAACTTTGACAGGTATTGTTGTGCTTTTGTAATCCACTCTTTTCTTTCATAGAAACCAAGAGCAAAGTTACATCCTTTACAAAGTCTTCCTCTAACTGTTCTTGTTGTGTGGTCATGGTCAATACACAGTTGATTTGTGCCTCCACAAATTTCACAAATCTCTTGTGCAAAGAGTCGATCAAGTCCAGCATCGTCGAGTCCGTACTTTCGCTTAAGATCATGTCTACGTTTTGTTTCGACGATGTGAGGGTTGTTAGCCAAATACTCTTTTTTGTAATTTCTGAGACGTTCAGCATTTGCTTTCCTGTATTGCCGCTGATACTCTCGATATCGTTCAGTATTTTGTTTACTTGTGTTGTAGCAACTTTTACAAAGTCCTTTGGCCCAAATTTTAGAATCTCTTTCACAAGATGCACAAGACATGTACATTCTCCCATTTTCGAATACTTCTTAGCACCAAATGTGAGAACTTGTCCCACGCCCTCAAGCCATTCTGTATCAAGTAAGTCTACCTGAACTTTGTCTTGATCAAATTTGGTACCTTCAGCCATATTAGCCCTTCTTAAGATCGTATACTAGATGTTTCGTTTTATCGTAAAGTTGCTGCAATACAGCGCAATCAGATTCACAGCGCTCAATCATAGTTTTCATTGCCTTGCCACTAGGATTACCAAGAACCTCAGTCCAGACGTTAGGAGAAACTCCCATCTTCTGATCATGCAGTTCTAGGAGGCCAGCAAACTGAGCCATAGACTTACGAGCCATAACAGTCTTAGACTTGAGCGTAAAGAACATGTCCAGGTGATGTTTCTTAGCAAGAGGTTCCTGACCCCACTTGAGCTTTCGAGTGTTGATCATTGGAACATCAAAACCCTTACCATAGTAAGTCACCCAACAATCAAACTCATTAAGGAATTCACCAGCCTCTCGAATAACCTTCTGGTCATTACCGATCTGAGAAACGTTAAAGCTTACAGGATCGCTGTGATATGGTTTAACACTAACAACCAGGATAGTGTTGTAGTCGCCTTTAAGACCAGTTGCTTCAATGTCGAAGAAGCAGATGCTATTGCTGTTTTCAACCAGTCGTAGGTAGTCCTGAGTATCAATTTGCATTATTGGATAGTCCCTTCTTGTTCTTCTCCGTCGATGACTAGAGTCATTAGTCCAGCAGCAACTAATGCGTTTAGCCCAATAGATAGTGCAGTTTTAGCTTCATTTTCCGAGAGGAATACCTTACAGAGGCGTCCTGTCGTTGGTTCTGTGACAATTACGATTTCTCTAACTTCCATGTCTTCACCCATTTGAAAAAGGTTAGTGCGTCAATGACTACCACAGGGTCAGAGTAGTCCTGTTTGGCAACAATAATGGGGATATGCTCCCCATGTCCTGTTGCCTGTTCCTTCAACCAATTAATTACTGCCACCTCCCGTTTGTTCTTGCACTCAATCTGAAACGGCAATAACTCTCTGGCTGCTGGTGATAGTTGAACATCTTCACCACCCTGACCCATAGCAGTAGAGCGCACATCATCAGGTTTCAGTTCTGTAAAGATCTCCAGAATCATGTCCCGCACTTGCTGTTGAAGCCGACGTCCCTTCGCTTTCGCTGATTGTGGTTTCATTTGGAGGCTCCCAAATTTCGTTTGGTTTTCTACGAATCCAGAGAACCTTACCATTCATTATAAGTCGTTCTCTATCTCCCTTGTAAAGATGAAGGCATGATACAAACATGTCAGGTTCATCGATACACTCGCTAATGATTCTCTCTGCTTTAACAGGTCCAATGCCAACAACTCCAAAGATGTTATCGGCTCTGTCTCCTGTGAGGATTTGCTTGTAGAAGTGTCTGAGTCCATCTTCTTCATCGATATCCCAAGTAAATTCGTTCTTTACAAAGTTGTAATGATCGCCTGGAATCTGTAGCAAATCTTTATCAATAGAGCAGATGATTGTAGGTTGCTCTAGTGTACACTGTGCAATCCCCAAGGCATCATCAGCTTCTTGGCCGGAAGCAATATTCGCCTTGAAATCAGATAAGAGATACTCCCGCACAGCATCCAAGTGGATAGGCTTTGGTTGAGTTCGGTTGGCTTTATATTCAGGGTATATGGCATACCTAAAATTGTTCTCTCGTTTATCGCTAAGCCACACCTGATACTCAGTTGCGGATACTGCATGTAAGCACTGTTCAATTGATTCTCTGGCTCGCCAGATGGCGACCTCTACTGGATCTTTTTCAGCAGAGGCCGCACACCTATAGGCGAATATATCTCCGTCGAGGAGAGCCAGCATGTTAGAGAGCGTTTACGATCTTGTAGCCGTAAACACGCAACGATGGGTTGTGATAAACTGTATCAGAATGATCAGTAAACCAAGTCCAATCACGCTCAGCATTCTTACGGATTAGTTTACGAGCATGATTACGAGCTTGTTCATAAGTGAGAAAGAACTTCTTACCTACACGCTTACCGTTACGCTTGATGATGTACATTATTCAGCCTCCTTGTTGGGTTTTTCCATGTCAAGAACTTCTTTGATTGCCTTACGCAATTTAGCTAGAGAATTAAACACATAGCTATTAAACTCAAAACCATCTACCGAACTAGTCTCAACTTCTAACACATAACCATTAGTCACTCGACGAACATTAAACACTATTCCACCTCTTTTTCTTCTGAAACAGAATTAACGAAAGATTCAAACTGGGCTGCAACCTTAAGCACATCCTCTACAGACGGCGTAACCTTCTCCGTCTTTAGAAGTTGAATAGCATAGTTGATTGAACTTTGACGAACAATCTTAGCGCGATTTTCAGCGCGCTCAGCAGGTGTTTCATAGTTAGAACCAGTTACACGACCAGTTTGAGTATTAGCTTTAGCCACATTACCTCCTGATGGTAATTCAGTTTGAAACTCACCCTTCATGATAGCTTTGACATCGTTGAAGCCTTTATCATTCTTCTCCATAACACAGGTGAAAGCATCACCTGGACTAAGTTCAGAAAGGGCTTTCTTAAGTTCAGCGTTGTATTTTAGACCTTGAACAGGTTTTGCAATACTCTGAATCTTGTTTGAGCCATCACGGAAGACAAGCTCCCAAGCTTCGTAGAAGCCACCAGCTTGTTTTTCTACTTGAGTGCTAAGGCTAACGCTAACAACAGTACCAGTTAAGTTCATTTAATTTCCTTCCCGTCTAGAGTTTTAAATTCCACATTAATTGGAAGATTCCAGTCAATTTCCCACAAATTACTGAGATTTGTGGGTAAGTCTCGAAAGACTTCATTCACTAGAGATACAATATTATACACCATTTCATCAGGTGTGTCAATGATAATGGAGTCATGAATTGTATTTACTAGTTTTCCGTATTCAGGATGCTTTTTTAGCCTCTTAAATAGCGAAATTCGTGCAATTTGTACAACATCTGCTCCCAAACCTTGAACTGGGTAGTTCTTTATTTTTGGGATGTAATACCAATCAGGTTCTTGCAGAAGCTCACGATAGTCGTAGATGCGTCCAGAGGGACTTTCATAACTACCGCCATAGACAACAGAGTCCACAAGATCGATATGCCAAGCTCTAATACCACTATACTTGCGGTAATACTCGTCAATGACTTCTCCCCACTTCTTAGCGTTCCACTTAAGGAACCGGAAATCTGGATCAGAGGCAAACCCTGGTCCAGTACCACCATAAATCATCTTGAACTTGAAACGCTTTGCGTTTAGGCGTCCTTGCTTATCCATACCAAAGCCGAACGCTTTCTGATTCTCTCCGTGGATATCAATACCTCGGAGAAGTTCGTCCTGCAATACAACATCTTTGGATAGGAATGCCGCGCAGACTACCTCAAGCCCCTTTACGTCCGCGCTAAGTAGCATCAATATTCCTTAACGATTTCCTCTGTCAACTCATATCGCTTATACTCTTCAATATCATCTAAAATCAACTGTTCTGCTTCTTCAAGTGTGTCAAGCATGTGTTGTTTAACTGAAGCCCACCGTGCAGCAACTCCATTTCTTTTTTCTACATCGAAATCTTTAAATGTAAATAGTGTATTCCAATGTTTAACTCTACCTCCCCACTCAAAAGCATACTCAGCAACATAGTAAACTTTATCTTGATTCGGGTATGTAATTTTCTTAATCCTATATTTTCTAGTCATATCTGCTCCTAAACATTAGATCAAAGTCTGCTGGCATATTCTGCATATTTGGTTTGGTGCTACTAAGCCTACCAGTTACAGCTACACATTGATTTAGATTCCCATGAATGAAGTTGTCCTCCCATTGCATTGTTTTAATCAACTCCGGTACACCTTTGTAGTAGGTGCTATTCATCTTAGCTAAATCATGACGTTCTAGGATCAGGTCAACAATACGCTTGGCCTTACCCTTAGCCTTCAATTGTGACAACACATCTGCACTAGTAGACCAATATTCTCCTGTTTTAAGTTTAGTCTTGTCTAGAGGTTCAACCAGTTTAGGAAACGAATGTTTGTATTCCACATTTCGAACCCGCCAACTTTCCTTGCCACTTTTAAGGATAGATTTGACAGGCTCTTTTTTAGTATAAGTGTGAATCCCGCCATAAAGGACATTAGAGAGTTGCTGCCCCGAACCCCAGTTAATACCACTAAAATCAACCATAGAGTCAAGTTCAGCATCAATGGCTTTGAGACGACTCTCAGCCTGTTCAGAAGCGGCCTTACATGCGTCAACATCAAGCTTGATTCCATTGTATTCCATTTCCTCAAGAACAAGGAGATCCCAATTACACATCCGAACAAGTGTCCTCAGCTTCGGAAGCGTTTTCAGAATCTCCTGTTGTTTTAGATAACACTTGTAAGTCAGTTCTACGTCCTGTATTAGATATTCTTCTAGGATATCGTATGGAACATCGGGTGTGTCAATTCCTTTGTCCCAGTATTCAGTTGCTACAACATCTAGTTTCTGTCCCAGTTTGTAGTGTGCTGAAACTTCATTCAGACTGGGGTAGGGTTTGGTCTGTGCAGCTAGATTGAAATAAGCTAACTGCACATCCCATACAGTTACATGGTCGAAAACCAACCCATAACGTCGAAGCCAGTGGAGGTCATGCTTAAGATTAAAACCGACAAGAACATCAGCTTCATTGATGATCCTTTGCACCTCAGCCAGAGCTTCACCATATGGAGCATCGTCGTATTCAATGTTAAAGACCTCTACAGGGTTGTTATTGCTTTGTAGACCAATTAGGCACAGACGGTTGTTCTTTGTGAACGGGTGGCCCTTGTTTATCGTTGTGCTCTCGGTGTCCACTGTTACGATATTTTTCAAGTTCCGCCTCGTTAATGGTATAAACAACACAATCACCAGATGCTACGTGGATGATGTTACATTCCCACTTATCTTTAGGTAACACAAAATTGTGTAGGTGCAGTCCTGTAAGGTTGTTATAAAAACCAACTAAAGCACCTAACCCAAAAAGACAAGTGGCAACTAAAAGAGCAATCAGGTTTTTTACCATTTCATTTTATCCTCATATCGAGCGATATCTTCGTTGATGAAAACTTCGACTTTTGCGTGACGCATATCAGGTAGTTTTCCATCTTCGTCTGGCAACTTGTTTTTACAGACGGAAAGATACCTAACTCGGTGTAGTCCATCGTCATGTGTCTTACCGATGCCGATAATCCAGTCAGCCTCTCCCTGCTTTGCTGTCATGGAGCTATCTACATCATTCATGTCCAGATAGCGCTTGTTCTCCGCGCTCCCACCAGCCTGACACACACCAATAACAGGAC
>Ga0208644_1003484_pt1 | contig 12221 bp, 17 predicted proteins | sample VirMetDEL_Nov_18_FD_184517 | JGI IMG/M metagenome (GOLD analysis project Ga0208644, IMG submission 184517) | Aqueous microbial communities from the Delaware River and Bay under freshwater to marine salinity gradient to study organic matter... | ecosystem: Environmental > Aquatic > Marine >... | reverse complement strand
AACTATGTGCAGGGTATTTAAATACTTATAATCCCTACATCGTTAAAACAGAAAAACCAACCTGGAGGAAAGTATGAAGAAGATCACAACGCTGGTTCTAATGGTATTTTTATCAGCCAATTGTTACGCGGCAAGCTTTGAAATCAAACCTGAAATATCGCATTTTAGCTACAGAGAAAACAATATTCCAGTAGGAAGAGAGTCCATAACCGTCAAAGAAGATGGTGTCTTTTACGGCCTTCATGGAACGATCGAGAATAGAGAAAAAATCTATCTTGCACTAGACGGAAGATATGCCATCGGTTTTGTAGACTATTCTGGAACAGGCGAGATTGATGGGATCGAAGATAGAACCTACGAAGTAAGAGGTCTAATTGGATACCCTTTTAAAAACTTAGTTGTATTCACAGGATACGGCCAAAGATACTTAATCGACAAAGGAAATGGTCTTTCTGCAACTACGGGTGAGCTAGCCTACGATAGAGAATCAACCTATCACTACATCCCACTAGGGGTAAAGTTTGATAAGTTTAAATTCCCTGTTCAAGCAGAAATTGATGTTCTTCTATCAGGCAATCAGAAAAGTCATCTTGATAAATTAAATCTAGGTTTGCCTTTAATTAATAACGATCAGAAATCCGGAGTTGGATTTAAAGTATCCCTAGATGCGAAGAAATCATTTAAGAAAGTAGATGTTGTTTTAACACCCTTCATTCGTGGGTGGAAAATTCAATCCTCAGAAGTGGACAACGGATTTTACGAACCTAAAAATTCATCTATCGAAGTAGGTGGAAGTGTGGGAATCAAATTCTAATGAAGTACATATCCAAAGACAAAGAGACCTACGCAATCCTAGTGGATGCTATAGACATCCAAGAGGGTACAGAATGGTTTGGAAGTGAATACGAATCCTTACAAGCCTCAAGAATGAACTACCCAAAAGGTAAGATATTTAGAACTCACCAACATATCTTAAACCCAAGAACAATTAAGAGAACTCAAGAAGCCTTCGTGGTTATATCGGGTATGCTCAGGGTTGATGTTTACGACACCTTTGGAAAGTTTCTAGACTTCTTGATCGCTGAACCTGGAGAGGCTGTGCTTCTTTACAGGGGTGGGCATGGAATTAAGGTGCTTGCGGATTGTGTTGCTTACGAAATTAAGGCCGGGCAGTTTAGTGTAGTGTCTGAGGATAAGGAGTTTATTTGATTATGGATGCTTTAGACCCACACGTCGCAATATATTTTAGTGATTTAATAATTGATATTGAAGAAGAAAAAAAAGTTGATCTGGCAAAAATATTTATAAGCCGAATAAAGGTTAGAAAAATTTCTTTGGCTAGTTATTTTTCTGATTATTGCAGTTTATCAATTAAAGAAAAAGTTTTAATATTTTACTTCACCCAAGAATGTCGATTTTTTGCGGATGCTATTCTCTTTCCAGAAAACAAACAATGTATTATTGATTCAGAGATAGAATCGGCAAGAATTTATAATAATATTCTCTGGAAAGAATGCCTAAGACAAATGACATAAGCAAGGAATTTTACGATGACAACAATATTAGTAATTCTAATTGATTTATTTGTAATAGGATTATTTTATTTTGTTATCAAAGCAACAAAATCGAATAATGACGATGACATATCTCACAGAGGTGGTGGATGGTAAAAAAATACGAACGAAACGACGTAATCCGACAGTTTGAAAAGACAATAGCAAAACATTGCGGGGCAAAATATGGAATTGCTGTTGAGAGTTGTACGGCCGCACTGTTTCTGAGTTGTCTGTATCTAAAAGTATCGAATGTAACGATACCAAAGAAAACATATTTCAGTGTACCCATGAGCATTATCCATGCTGGTGGAACAGTTGAATATGATAATCGAGATTGGATAGGTGCTTACAGACTACACCCTTACCCAATTATAGACAGTGCCATGAGATTCAAAAAAAATATGTACGAGCCAAATACCTTTCACTGTCTATCTTTTCATTATGCCAAACACATCCCTATTGGTCGGGGTGGAATGATTTTGACAGACAACAAGAAAGCGGCTACATGGTTTAGGCTCATGAGAAATGATGGAAGGCGCGAGATCCCAAAAGAAAAAGACCATGTAAAATTATTGGGTTACAACATGTACATGACTCCCGAACAAGCCGCAAGAGGTCTAGCACTTTACTATTGGAGAATTGCAGGGAAGAAAGATATGGATGATCTACCAATGACACACGGAGATATTTCGTATGTTCGATAATCAGTACAGTAAGTTCTACGATTTGTTCAATCACGACAAGCCCTACAAAAAAGAAATAGAAATGATTTACAAGTGGGCTGAGTATCCTAAAACGATATTTGATATCGGATGTGGAACTGCAAACTACTGGAAATATTACCCTAAGAAAGTGCAATTATTGGGAATTGAAAAGTCAAAAAAAATGATCAATAAGTCAAAATATAGAAAACATATTATTCATGATGACATTATATACCACAAAGTACCAATATATCATGACATATGGATTACTCCTTATTTTGATTTAGCCACTGCGTTATTTGACGTGATCAATTACATTCCAACCCAGAAATGGTGGAAAGATTTACCTTTAGCAAAAGGTGATCACTTTATATTCGACATCCTAGATAAGAAAAAAGTTGACAAAGAAGGTTTCACGCATACACAAAAATTCTTAGGTGATATAGGGCGTGAGATCTTCCCAGAAAGTTACGACGGAAAAGAAGCAAAATTAGCTATTTATTTCTACGCTAACAATGGGATTTATTTAGAGCATCATACGCTTTATATGTACAGCATTGATGACATCAAGAAGTTTTGCGGGAAAGACTTTGAAATCGTAGACATTAAACCAACGGAAAAATGGCAAACTTGGTACAAGCTAGTAAAAAAATAGCCCTACTTCATAGGCATCCTGAAAACAGGATTAAAGAAACAAACGCAGCCTTCCCATACTTAAACGCCAAAGGGATGGATGTACTAACTTTTAAATCTTTCGACAGATCCGGATGGTGGAAACCACTTCTTAAAAGTATTGCCTGGATATTCTATGCACCTGCTCTTGTGATGGGAAAAGGGTACGACATTATTTATTGTGATGATTCCTTCCCGTTTTATCCAGCACTTGTAAAGATGGTATCTCCTAAATCAAGAGTAGTTATCAGATTGGGTGACTTTCATCTTATGTATTATACCGATGGAATACTATTTAATATTTTGCATTATTTTGAAGTGCTAACTTGGAAATTAGCAGATGAAATAATCTGTATTTCAAAAGCAATGTCTGCCTATGTGAATTATAAAATAAATGGCGGCTCGTATACAGTCCTTGATCCTGTAGATCCAAAAGATTTTCCGATGGATAACGTGCATCATACACAAACTGTAATGTTTCATGGGGTGCTTAGTCGAAACAAGAACGTAGATGTATTATTACATGCAGCAGAATTATTACCAGAGGTAGACTTTTTAATTGTCGGTTACGGCCCTGATTACAAGAGACTTAAATCAATAGCACCAGGCAATGTTACTTTCTACGGATGGATACCTTTTAAAGACGTTCATAATTTAATAGCACGTTGTGGAATTGGTGTGGCCCTAAGAAGCAATAACAGGGGAAATGATTTTGTAGTCACATCTCCTTTCTTACAGTACGGGATCATGGGTAAACCCTGCCTTGTCACTAAAAGGTTAGTATTTGGTGACTACCAGTGGCAGTTCACATCCGCGCAAGATCTAGCAAGAAAAATAAAGATTCTTTTGAATAAACCCGAAGAAGGAACAAAGCTAAGGAAGATGATATTAGAAAATCACGATGCACGATTAATAGCGGAGCAGATTTGGAACATTTTGTTAGCATAGTCATATTAACGATGGAAGAACCAAAGAAGGTTCTGGAGTGTTTAAAAAAGCAGACCTACCATAACTTTGAGGTAATCATTGCGTCTGATAAAGGCATCGTTAAAGCCATGAATAATGCCCTTTCTAAGGCTAAGGGTGAGATATTCGTGCGTATTGATGATGATGTAGAGATCCCCCCAACGTGGCTTCAAGAACTTATTGCTCCTTTTAAAAACCCATACATTGCAGGAACGACAGGCCCAACATTTGTTCCTAAAGAAAGACGAGTTTTTAGAGACAGTATAAGAATTGCAGAAAATCCAAATTGGTTTCTTAGATGGATGTTCGATAATCGTACATTTGCACCGGCAGCAATTTATAACTGTGGTTCTGTTTCTTACGATTCAAACTACATCGAAAGGTTTGATCCTAAGATTTTAAGTGGTGACCGTCTTTGGTGGACAATGCAGGCTGACCACTTAGAGGGAACCAACTGGGCCATGAGAACTCAGCTTATAAAAGATGTAGGTGGTTTCGATGAGTCTTTTGATGGAGTGTGCGAATGGTTTGATACAGACGTAGAACAAAAAATAATTAAATTAGGATATGGACTTATCTACAATCCAAAAGCCTACTTGTATCACATGCTAGAAAAAGGGCAACACTTCGAGGATAGATTTGACATGTTTGGCAGAATTGATAACTGGATAAGATACCACAAAAGACATTCTAAATTCCACTATAAAAAGATTATTTGGTTATTAATGATGTTCGGTTATGCAGTTATAAATCACAGGAGAAGATAATGAAATTCAGCATCATCATCCCAACGATGAAGGGTAGAGAGGACAAGCTAAAAAAGTTACTCGATACTATTGATAAAGAACATCAGATCATAATCGTTAATGATGAAAACCTTCTTCTTGCAGCCAAGAGAAACAAGGGAGCTAAAGAAGCTAAACACAATTATCTTTTATTTATTGATGATGATAATTACCTAGCCGATGATGCTCTGTGGAAGATACAGACTATGATGGAAAAGTCTATTGGAGTGATGGGATTAACCGCTTGTTATCATAATAAAAAAAGAATCATAGCGGACGGTGGGTCATTCAGATTTTTCACATCAGGACTTATGTGGGGCCAACGCACTAATGAAAACATAGAGAAGTATAATTGGTTTGGCGTTGGAAACAGAAAACAAGATTACTATCCAGTAGATGAGGTAGCCAATGCGTTCGTGATTCCAAAAAAAGTATTTGAAGATGTAGGTGGATTTGATGAAGTCAATTTCCCTATTGATATGGACGAGGCAGACATCTGTAAAAGAATAAAAAACATGGGTTACGAAGTAGTAGTTAATCCCTACGCCATTTGTTATCACGATTCTCAGACTTATTCCAATATCCCTGATTTTAGACGGCCAATGAATTGCTACTTCATGGCTCGTAATAAAGTTCTGTTCCAAAAGAAGCACTTAAATAAAATACAACTATTTATCTATTTCATGATATTTTTTCCAATGTTTATTGTCGGTTATACGGTCTGCCTTCTTTACAGAGGTAAACCCAACATGGTGCTTGAATACTGGAGGGGATCACTAGATGGAATACTCAATCGTAAAAAAAATAAATATCAATAAAGACAGGTGTATGAAGGTAGGTGCATTTCTATACGACAAAGAAGTAGATGGTCTTTATCTTGAAAGCCCCTGGCCTTTTCCTGTGCAGATAGGAATGACAGAAGGACTGAGTAAATGTGAGGTGACACCTGGCTTCTTAAAACTTCCATTTATTTTGAAGGGTTGGGTCAATCACGATATCCTTCTTCGTATGGTAGACCTTTTAAAACTAGCTCTAACTGACAAGATTTTAATGCACGCATCTTGTGTAGATGAAACCTTAATCGTAGGATTCCCAAATGCCGGAAAAACGTACCAAACATATAAGAGTGTTTCAGAAGGTGGCACACTTATATCGGAAGAATACACGCTCATTGAAAAAGCAGAAACTTTTAATGGCTATCAAGCAGTACCTTACAAGAAAATAATGAGAACTTGTTTTTCTGCAAGAACTCTTAAAGATTGTAAAATAGAAACCACACTCAAAGAAAAAATCTGGTTATTCTTTACAACTCTTAGAGCTACTTTTATGCCGTTTATGTTTGAAGCTGTGATATGGAAAGAAATACCTGTAAGCGGAAAATTCGGTCACATTAAAAAGATTGTCTACGGATCAACCGGAAATGAAGTCAAAAACTGGAAAGACTTTGCAATTCTTTGTGAGAATGAATTTCCTTTCATGTCAAGTGAGTTCTTACAGGCCTACGCTATTGCATCAGGACTTGACTTACTAGCCATTCAAGATAAACAAAGAAAACTCATTAAAGACTTTGTTGAATCAGTCTATCCACCAGATAAAAAAGAAAAGAAAAATGAAAAACTGGCTCATCACAGGGTGTAAGGGATTCATAGCCTCAGGCTTACAAGGAGATGGTATCGACATTAAAGACGGTGTTGATATTAGAACCTACAAGAAGTTCAGAGAATATGAAACTGTCGTTCACACAGCTGCAAAGATCAGTGTCTATGAATCAGAGAAAAATCCTGATCTGTATTACGATGTGAACGTAAACGGTACTTATAACATGATCAAAGAACACCCAGATGCGCATTTTATTTATCTTTCAACCTGCGCTGTTTATGGTGAGGGTCTTGGACACACAGTAGCCTCTAGACTTAAGCCTGAATCCATGTATGCAAAAACCAAGCTGATGGGTGAACATTTACTAAAGACGTTTGCTAAATCTTGCACGATTCTAAGATTAACAAATGTTATTGGTGAGGGTGAGCGCGGAGAACCCAATGTTTATCAGGTGTTTAAGAAAGCAAAAGTTCTTGAGATCTATGGTGATGGAACACAAACAAGGGATTTTGTGGATGTAGACTTTGTGAGAAACTGCATAAGAATAGCAATCGACATGAAACCAAAAGGAATTTTTAACGTAGGATCAGGAGTAGTAAAGACAGTAAATGAAGTAGCGGATGAATTTAGTAAGCCAAGAATATATTTACCAGAACGTAAAGGTGAAATTAAACACTTCGGACTATTAAAAGATGCTGACTATAATATTACCCAATCATAGAGAACCAGAGATAGAAGAGTTTGTAGCAAGTGTTGAGCAAAAGTTATCTGCTCATGAGATCATTGTATCTTGTGACAGAGAAGGTAAGGGTAAGGGATGGGCAATTAGAGAGGCACTCAATCACGCCAATGGGTCAGAGATCGTTTTCTTGGACGGAGACGGCGATATCGAACCTAGAATGCTTCTTCGTCTCTTACCCTTTTTAGATGATTTTGATGCGGTGGTGGGAACTAAAAGAATAAAACATAAACATTTCATGCGGCGTGTCATAAGCCACTTGTCTCGTATTTATATACGTCTATTCTTTGGCCTTGAAGTAGACACTCAAACAGGAATCAAATTATTTAGAAGAGAAATGCTGACAACCTGGAAAACTGACGGGTGGCTATTCGACGTAGAAATTCTTTACAACATAAAGAAAAATGGGGGAAGAATAATAGAAGTACCAATAGAGGCAGAAATAACACAAAAACTATCGAGAGGAGCCGTTTGGAAAACGCTAGTAGAAAGTCTTATTCTAAGATTTCAATTATTATTCCAACCAAAGTAATAGACGCTTACACTGAACGCTGTGTGTTTCATTGTAGCCTCAAATTTCCTGGTGCCGAAATAATTGTTGTTCCTGATTCGATTGTTCCTGGTTATCCAGCCTTAAAACGTAACTGGGCTATGCAGAAAGCAAAAGGAAACATCTATGCTTTTATAGACTCAGACGCTTACCCATCCGATGACTGGTTAGACAAAGCCCTTATGTGGCTTGAGATTCATCCTGCTGTTTGTGGCCCTGGAGTCCTCCCACCAGATGCGCCTCATGAAGAAAGAATAGCAGACATTGTTTACCAGATGTTACCTTATGCCTATCGGGTTGTTCCTATGAAACAAAGAATTGTGGCTGAGTACCCAACGTTCAACCTGATTGTCAAGAAGGAGGTGGCAACTAAATTTGAAAATTATCTCACTGGTGAAGATAGTCTCTTCTGCCGAAAAATCAAACGTGGTATCTTCTATCATCCGGATATTCTCGTCTATCACAACAGAAGGCCAATATTCAAAAAACTTTGGAAACAAGTTGGAACATATGGCTGTCACAGAGGAAATTTTATTCGCCTCGCATTGTTCGCATGGGTCAGTACAGTTTGTGTATACGGAATTAATTTCATTAAAGGATTTTTTAAAAGGAGACCATCATGAAAGTTCTAGTAACGGGATCGCTCGGCCTCGTAGGTTCGGAAGCAGTTAAGCACTATTTGAACGAAGGCAATGAAGTAATCGGTGTAGACAATGATATGAGAAAACACTTCTTTGGTGAAGATGCCTCCGTCGTTAAGAATCAAATAGATCACCCAAATTATTATCATCATGGTGTAGATATTTCAAAGATTGAAGCGATCATAGCTAATGAAAAGCCTGATGTTTATATACATTGTGCGTCACAACCAAGCCATGATTATTCAGCAACAAACCCACTTCTTGATTTTGGTATTAACGCTTTTTCTACTTTGATGCTTTTAGAGATGGTAAGAAAATACACTCCAGAAGCAGTATTTATTTATCTATCTACCAACAAGGTCTACGGAGATACACCCAATAGACTTCAATTAACAGAAACAGAAACAAGGTACGAAAGTAATCTGCATGGCATTGACGAGTTAATGAGTATAGATAATTCAACCCATTCACCTTTTGGAGTTTCTAAACTAGCAGGAGATTTATATGTCCAAGAATATGCGAGATACTATGGGATTCGGACTGGAATTTTTCGGTGTGGGTGCATTACAGGCTCAGCTCACACTGGTGCAGAACTCCATGGATTTTTATCGTACATGGCTAAATGCAAAAAACAATGCATCCCTTACAAAGTATTTGGCTATAAAGGAAAACAAGTACGTGACCAAATACACGCCTCAGACTTAGTGAGAGCTATCGACTGTTTTGTAAAGAAGCCAAAACCAGGTGAAGTTTATAATATGGGTGGTGGTCGCCATTCTAACGTGTCTGTCCTAGAAGCCTTAAAACTATTTAAGATTAAAGACTGGGAATACGTGGATCAAGAAAGAAAAGGCGATCACATCTGGTATATCTCCGACGTTACTAAATTTAAAACAGACTATCCAGAATGGAATTACAAATACGATATGAAAGCTATTGTTACGGAGCTGATGCAGTGAGATACCTATTTCCTCTAAATCCTTATAACCAACAAAGACAGTTTGAGAAGCCTGTATGGGTCTACCCTGCGCATCTTGCGATGTACGCTACTTATCTTAGGAATGAGGGCCACTGTGTTGAATGGACAATGCCTGATAAAAATGAATTGTATTACACTGCGCCAACATACGATAAAGTTATTATCGACGATACAAAGATAGACGTGCCATTTGAGAATCTCCCTTATCCAGACAGAGTGTTCACCGATGCTAAGAATAAACGCTGGCAATCATACGGAAATTACAAATTCAAGTTTGCTACACACTTTATGTCATCTAATCTATGTTGGTGGGCAGGAGCTAAAGGGTGCGTATTTTGTGTTGATTCTAAAAAGATTATTGATGGTGTGAAAAGGGGTGTTAGGACAACTGATCATGTTATAGCTGAGATTGAGAATTGTGTAAGTCTCGGATTTAAAGAAATGTTTGACGATGCAGGAACTATTCCAATAAATGACTGGTTGGAGGATCTATGCCAAAAAATGATAAAAAGCGGGTTGAACAAAAAGATGGTCTTGGGTTGCAATTTAAAACCTATAAAGCAGAACTTTACTTTAATGAAGGAGGCAGGTTTTCGGTTTATTTTAGTGGGCGTAGAATCGGCAAATCAAAAGACAATAGACAAAATCCAAAAAGGACAACACTCAGAAAAAGTAATTGAGAATATAAAAGCTATGTCTGATGCTGGACTTGAACCACACATAACATCCATGTTCGGATATGAATGGGAGACACACGAAGATTCTATGAATACAGTTCGCTTGGTTCATCATCTTCTTAAAAAAGGCTACGCCAAGACAGCCCAAGCATCTGTTTACAGCCCACCAAGAACAAAACCTGATCCTAATTCTCATGGTCATAAGTATATCCCGATGGTTTACGACGCTTATAAAAGTCCAGAGTTCTGGTTTCACAAGATCAAAGACATTAAAAAATGGGAAGATTTTACATATTTGCTTAGGGGTGGACGGTTAGTCATAGAGGAGAAAATGAGGAAATTATGCTTGAAAAAATAGGTTGGATAGTTGTAGTCAATTTAGCTCTTTATTTTAAAAGTCTTAGCTTTAAATTTGTTTCCGATGATTTTAGTGTTTGGAAGAACCCACCACCCATTAAGAACGCTTGGCATAAAGCCTGGCTTAGATTCATAGGTGCAGCAAAGTTCCTAAGTCCTAGCCTTCATTTTGTAAGGTCTAAAGGAAAAAACTACGTTGCCCTTATTAAAACAGAAGAGCTAGAACATCTTATTGCCCTTGTGATTCACATAGCTATTTGCATCGCTATCTACTTTGCCTTTGGTCAGTCATGGGTCTCTTTTATTGCCGCCCTTCTTTATTCATTAAACCCCATAAACAATCAAGGAACTATTTGGCCTGGTGGTAGAGGCTATGCTTTGCCCATTTTAAGCCTATTGCTGGCCATGTGTGTGCCTATCCTATCCTTTCCCCTGCTTTACTTCTGTTCGTGGTTTACAGTGGGTTTTTTAGCCCCTATTGCCCTAATAGGTTCTCCTTACTGGTATCTTCTAGCCCTAATGCCAATTGTATGGTTTCTTCACTCTAAGAAGTTTGCAACAGCCGTTAAGAACAAACACTCAACCGAGAGCTTTACAGAAGATAGGGTGATTCATCCTAGAAAGTTAATCTTAGGAATTAAGACCTTTGGTTTCTACGTGGCCCTATGTATCTTGCCCTTTAGAATAACTTTCTATCATAACTTCTTACAATCAGCCGCAGGAAGCCTTAAACACAAATGTTATACGTTATGCCGATATTTCTGGATTGGCCTGGCTACCCTAGTGGGTATTGCTCTTTATGCAGTCCTAGTGCCTTGGAATAGCCTTTCCTGGGCCTTATTCGCCTTTGCTATTACGGTATTGCCTTTTTGTAATCTTGTAAGAGCCAACCAAGAGATAGCCGAAAGGTTTGTAGCCCTGCCTAATGTGTTTCTTATGTACGCTCTAGCTCAGATTATCCACACAAACCCTATTGTTATAACTGCATTTTTAGTCTTTTACGCAACAAGAACTTTTTACACCCTTATTATGTACAAAGACGAATACTTCATCACAGAACTTGCTATCATTGAAGATCCTCATGCCTGGTGGGCTTGGCATTGCAGAGCTATGAAAAGATGGGAAACCCAAAGCTACAAAGAAGCCCTTATTTTATGGGTCATGGCTAAAATGATCAGCCCTAAAGAATTTAAGGTTCTTATGAACATAGCCACCTGTTTAAGACTCTTAAAGAACGATAAAGAAGCCGACCATTATCTAGCCCTTGCAGAAGAAAATATTGTAGAGGGTCAGGAAAAAGATGCCGCTAAATTTATTGCTGAACACAGAAAAGGGAAGTTGCCTATTTTGTTATGATTGATTTAAAGATTGTCAAGTGCTATTATTAGATTATGAATACGACTAAACAAGAAAAATCAATCAAAGAACTCTTCCTCAAAAAGTGTTGGGGTTATTTAGACGATAATTTCCATAAATTTAATGAGGCTAATAAGATAAAGATTGCTTTGACGCTAGTGGCCAAAGATATACCACAAGAAGTTACGGGCATGAATTTAAATAACATTGTGATGATGAACGACATCATTAAAGACGGTAAAAAAATGAGGTATAATCTTGGCCAACCAGTTGCGCCTTCCGGAGATATTGAAGATACCGGACAAGTTAGATCCGATACTAACGAATCTTGACGATTACCGTTATTTTCTTTTAGAGGGCGGTAGAGGTGGTGGTAAGTCTCACGCAATTGCAAGACTTATTTTATTTCTAGCTGATAAATATTCCCTTCGTGTTGTCTGTGGTCGTGAAACACAAAACTCTATTTCTGAATCTGTTTATTCTCTGTTTGTAGATTTAGTACGTACTCACCAATTAAACTTTGAAATCCAAACACAAAAGATTACATCCAGGAATACAAACTCTGTAATTAGTTTTAGAGGTTTCAGACAACAAGGCGCATTTAATATTCAGGGTATGGAAGGTGTTGACCTGGTATGGA
>Ga0208644_1003480_pt1 | contig 12228 bp, 13 predicted proteins | sample VirMetDEL_Nov_18_FD_184517 | JGI IMG/M metagenome (GOLD analysis project Ga0208644, IMG submission 184517) | Aqueous microbial communities from the Delaware River and Bay under freshwater to marine salinity gradient to study organic matter... | ecosystem: Environmental > Aquatic > Marine >... | reverse complement strand
TTACCTCCGGCTTTTGCCTCAATCCGCATTATTCCGGCTCGCCAGTCTGTGTTTACGTTTCCTTCAACTCTCATCCTGATCTGTCTGCCAGTAAATCTCACGTCAGTTGGATTTGCCATCGAGAATGGGCCAAATGATGATTCAGATGCGTTTGGATAGAACCTAGTCTTGAATGTGACCGTCACATCGCCTTGATTCTTCTCGTCTGGTATCAAACTTGTGACTTTCATCACTTTGTCACCAGCCGCGAGACTGATTGGGCCGCTTTCAGCAAAAACTGTGTACGATCCATGACCTAAACTAGCACTCATCTCTTGATTGTAAGTGTTTCCGCTGGCATCTGCCCATATTGGGTTATTAAACACGCCTCGATCAACGCCACATGTGCGATCAATCTCGCCAATCTCCCAATGATTCTCTAAATAGTCATATGCGACATATTTGTTGTTCTCAAGCGAGTCATTGCTCGGATAAAACCACCAAATTTCGCCAAATTGACTGTTATGAACAGCATAAGTTTTGCTGATTTGGTTTCTATTTATGTTTGAGAACACATAATCTGACACCTCGCACGGGATTTCCTTTGCGACAGAGCCATCAAACATGAAAAATCCTCTCGGCCCCATCCAAAAAGCGCCTTCGTCTACTGCCGCAACAGCTTTTCTTGCAATAATCCCGCAAGCCGTGCCGACTCTCTCAAATCCAAACACAAATGGTGGGCCTGAATATGTCGCAATGTGTGCATCATTATCAGTAATGATTAACGTGCGGCCTCGAACTCTGACTGCGGTCATAATCTGGCCGCTAGTTTGCAACTCAATGTCGCCAGCTTCGTTTGTTGCCGCTGGAGTCCACAAAGTGTTGTCTTCTTTATCGCACCACTGAACTTTTCTAGGATTACCGCCAGCGCCTAATGCAAACAAAAAGCGTTCCTCGGTAACAATTAATCCTAAATTATTTGTTGGCGCGTTTGATACTTGGGCGGCGGCAACTGCTATATCAAGTTGCCATTCGTATATCTTGCCATCGGCCGGATTACATGCGACCAGATACTCGCCCCAGTTATCGAGTGACCAAGTTGTGGCTTCTTGAAACACGCCGTTGTTTGGTCTTTCAACGCCATAGTATCCAGTCCCGTAAAACGTGCCGCCGTATCCGACATTTACCTCAGCATCCTCTGCTCCATCTAATATGCCAGCTGGCGTGATATCTGTCGCTGTGCCTGATGCATTGACATAAATGAGCGAATTGTAATCGCCAAGAACCGTGTTTGATCCGTCTGTGTTATCAGACCAAACATGCATTCCTCTCGGAGCGGCCGCAGTTACAGTTGACGTTCTGACAGACCAGCCACCAACTGGTCGCATCGATCCGTTATGCCATCGAACGAGACTGGCATCTCTCCATCTGTTCGACTGCTCATACTCTGTGCCGACTCTTACCACTCCTGGTGGTATCTGCAATGGTATCAATGCCATCTCAATGTCCTTACCATTTTTTCAATGGGCAACCAGAACTTGCGACAACCACTTTCAACTTAATCACGCATCCGCATTTTGAGCAAATGCCAACTTTGTTGTTTTCGCAATTATCGCAAATCTTCCTACGCAAATCCTTAACTTCTTTAACAGCAACCAATGACATATTTATGGATTGGCGGCGGCCTCTTCGAGAGCGGCGGCTAATGCGGCTTGCTCAGCGGCGTCTGCGGCTTCTTTAGCCGCTACCTCAGCTTCATAAGCAGCTTTCGCACTTTCCCAAGCCGTTAATGCCCAATTGTATGGATCGATTGATTCAATGATCGTGTTTGCTTGCCTCGTCTTGACGCCATTTGATACGACCGTTTTGTATTCAATCTCTCCCCATGTGTCATACCATTGGAGTGCATGAACATTTGAAGGAAGTTGCGATAGATCAATGTTGCGATAAAACTCAGAATCTTTGCCAATCATCTGATCATCTGCAATTATTGTAAGTCTCATTTTTTCACCTCTAAAATTCTCATTTCTGGATTGTTTTGTTGCACACTAGCCAATAAGACTTGTTGACTCTTCTCATTGGCCTTAACCATTTCATTTCTGAAACTTTCGACAGCCGCACCAGTGCTTCTTTGTTGTTGAGAATTTTCGATCATCAGCACAGGCAACCATGCCATTGAACATCCATACTCATCAACATCTTCTCCGGTGTTCGGATTCTTTCCCCTTATCTTCATGAACCATGCACAATCCAACTGTTTGCATGGCTCAAAGTTGTTAAGCGGACAATTATCTTTAGGCTCTAGCTTCATGCATCCTTGCTCGCGATAATGATGTCAACATAGTTTACATTGATTGTCGCTGATCCAGAACCTGAAATTGAGTGATCGTGAGACCCGCCACCACCTGTTGATCCGGTGTTAATTCCACTTCCTGTTCTATATCCAGTAAATTTTGATGGACAACAGTCACTATCACTGGATGATCCACCAACTGTGTGAGTGTGGCTTGGCATCTCAGAAGTTGTCAACGTGTGTGCACCAGCGCTCAATCCAGAGACATCAAGTGCCGGAGTTGCCATCGCCGTACTAAATGCGACAGAACCGCCAGAACTTGCCGTTCCAGAAACAACGCGCAACGCTTTATCGTCATGCGTAGTCTGCTTTGTCCATCCAGTTGGTGCGGCAGTCTGTTGGAACAACATCAAAGTCCCTGATGGGAACGATGGTGGCGCTGGAACCAAATCAATAATTGACTGAATAGTTGCCTTAGCGTTTGCCGTTCCAGATGTGTCGTAAATTAGAACTTCATCGAGTTCATCTGCTGTCGCAGATCCAGTTCCGTTAATGTCAACAGATACTGTCGTTCCTGACGATGTCAGGCCACTTCCAGCAGTATCAAATGCCGCGTCAGCAACATCTGAAACAGCTTTAATTGTCGTATCTAATGTATCAAGGTTTGTGTTTATTTTAGTTCCCCAAGTATCCTCTGACGCGCCGACCTCTGGCTTAGTCAAAGAATAATTGGTCGTGGTTGTATCAGCCATTTTTCACTCCTTTAGGCGGCTAGTTTATTCCATGTTACGGCAGTCAATGGTATTGGCTCCCACTTTTCTCTCGCAAAAGCGGCGGTTGATGATTCAAGAACAAATAGTGATCCGATGTTTCTCTTCCTGATATAAGAGATATCAACAGATGCCGATGCATACGTCGATCCACTAGTAACAACAATATAAACTGCTGTTGAAGTCCCAGACGTTGACGCAGATGATGTTCCGTCCGATTCTCTAACGCGAGTAGCGGAAGATGTTGTTGACGTAGATGAAGAAACAGTTGCTTCAGCAGACTGTATCTTTGATGCTGATGACGTTGTCGATGACGTTGACGAAGAAGTTGTCTGTAAGTCTGCTTGGTCAAATACATAATTTCCATACGTCGCGGTGCCGTATGAAAACATGTTCGACTCTTTGAGAATAAATTCTTCACCAGCAGATGCAGTTGTCAAAACTGGCTGAATAGTTACAGCTTGAGATCCAAACGTGCCGTATCCTGTCGCAGACGTTGACGATAAACAAGATCCAAATATCGTCCCTGATAGTCTTGTGTTGTAGCCATCTGCGGCGGCAGATGATGACGCAGACGTGCTGGCACTTCCGGTGTGCGTTACACCTTCGGTGCCAAAGTCCCCATCACTATATAGGCCGTAGCCGTAACCGCCGCGAACAATTGGCATCTATTAGTCCAGAGTAATCGACAAATCGCCAGATGGCACTCTGAAAACGTCGCCAGTATCAATTGTCTTTGAACTGGTCAATGCCGCATAAGCAATCATGTTGCCAGCCGTAGATGCATCATAAACAGCAACATGTGTCACCGTTCCAAAGCTTGCAGTTGCTGTTGAATATTCAACTGCGGCACTTGTTGTGGCGGTGTTGCCTGAAACTGTAAACGTGACGGTTTGCCTAGCATACGCTGTCCCAGATGTAGATACTTCAGTTCCTGATGCATCGTCAGCTGGATTGCTAGTAAATAACGCCAAATAAAGCGTCGATGGCGCTGTATATGCATTGTCTGCAAAAACGTGGTCTAGCAACTCTGTTTCTAGATAGTTTGAAAAACTCATTATCCAAGCCCTCTTACTTTTAATGTTAAACCTGAGCCAGACATTCTTGCCTTCTCAGAACTTTCATTCAACCTCTGAACCGCGGCCGCGTACATCTGCGCCCAAACCATTGCTCTTTCATCTTCCTGCAAGTATGGAGCAGAATGAATCAAGCTTCCATATAAATATACATCTGGCGCCTCCTCTAACAACCAATTTGTGCTATTTGATGCCAAATCAGGTATTTTTTCGTAAAACAAGAGCTCAATTGTATATTCTGAATCCGGCGTTGGGTACAACTGAAACTGACCATCGGCCATGCAGTAATACTCTGGACGGCCTGCCATATCTTCAGCGCCTGCTCTTTTGTCAGCCATAGCGGCCCTCGATATCAAATCAAGTGGCGTTGTTCCAGTTCCTTGAACGTGCGCACGAATATTCTCAAGCCACGTCGATGGAACTTGCATGTATTCGTCGCCGGCGTCTTGGACGCCTGTACTCCTTGCCTCCATCTCATAATGACGGATGTCTCGATTCATTTGCGCCTCAGCCAACTGCACGAACACAGGGATGATAGACGTTAAGTCACTACGATTGAGATAATCAGCAATCGTAGACTGTAGATTTGTGTAATTAGTGATTGCCATATTAACCTCTAGATTTAATCCAATTAACAATATGCCTTGGCGTTTCCGGCCAAAGATTAGACATAAAAGATCTTCTTTCTCCAGACGTCACCTGAGTCACCTGATGCTCTTTCGATGGATCAAATATCACCAAACGGTTTGGAACAGGATCAACTTGCGTAATCTCCCCATCATCATCCTTTACTTCCAGCCGTCCACCGTCTGGCTTTTCTTGATGACAGTAATAAATGAATCCATTCTTCGCCGCCTTTGTCACGCCTTCCTCAATCAATTTCTTTTCTTCCCATATTTCCATGCTACTGATGCCGTCAGTATCTATATGAAACGGTACTGAATTGATTCCTTGCGGACTGAGTATATGCGACCAATACTCCCATCCGTGACCATTGACATCATCGTCTGCCTGATGGACATTTGTCCAGACTTCGTGACAAAGTTCTTCAAACACGTTCTCTGACTTACTGTTCCTATCCTTCCAGTTAAACCGCATTTGTTTTCCCCACGGCACATCTGACTGAAGATGTTTTCTAGTCACAGGATCAGAAACAAAATCATCAATGATTATCATTATATTCTTGGCCCCATAGGATCTACGGCAAATGCCTTTGGATTTTGAGCATTAAACTGCCTGAATATTTCCTTCCGCATGTCCATAGCATATTCGTCCCAATCTATCAAATTTCCGCCAGCTTGTTGAAGAACTTCAGCGGCATAGCCGTACATTTCTGGAGGAATATCTTTAAAAGTATAACGATCAACCTCAGGCGGTGGAGCATTGACACTTCCGCCATCCGGCCCAGCTGGTGGCATCTCAGTTGGCCTACCGACTCTGGCGTCTACTTTTGGCGTATCTCCAAATAAAAAATCATAAAGTGACATGTTGTGCTCCTAGTTTAATAATCCAAAATTGTTTTGATCTTGCTTGTCATCTGCTAGTAATCCAGACGTGACAAATGGCGCCGCGCTAAATAGTGGTTGTCCTTTTTCGATCACGCCACGACGCATTTCTGGCGTAATGTCTAGATAAAATATATCTACATTATTTCCTTCCTTTGCATCATATGGACTTTGCCTTCCGATATTAATAGACGTTTTGCCAGACCTGGCGCCCCACTTCTTGCCGTATTTGCTCAAATATTTTGGATACTTTTGGTCATAATTTAACTTCATTCCGGATTCTTTGGAGGTTGGATTTCTTGCAATTTGAACTTTACTTGGCGTAATACCAATTCGCTCATATCCATTCTCTGCCGCAAAACGAACAGCACGCCTTAAGGCAGTCTCATGCCATGTGTTCTTCATTGGCGCATCGGGAACATATGGAATATCTCCACTTTCGTTTGTCCCAGCCCCCCCCATCCACCAAGAATCTGGGTTCTCATATCCAAATTGTTTTCCTGTTTGATGCCAATCAGATTGCAATTCCTCAATGAAAAGCATCTTTTTGCCGTCGGCATCTGTCCGGTCGTTAACTCTCAAATGAGCAAATATGTTTGTCCCTTCCCCATATTCCATCCAATGATTTTCTGAAGAAAAAGCATCATCAGGATCGACAACAGGATATCTCAATAATATTTCTCTGCCGTTTTCACCTTTAGGCAAATTCAATTCTGGCTTATCAGAGTAAAATGTGCCGTCAACATTGTGCAAAATGCCTTTGTTATAAAGTGTTCTATCTAAATTGTCAGCAAAATCACTAATCACAGAATCTACCGGAGTTTGATAATTTCTGGGTGATCCATCGAACATTAAAGATGTCTTTATATTGTCTAGATACTCATCAATGTCATATTTATATCCTGCGTCTTCAGCGGCCGCCTTTATTATTTCGTATTCTGCATCGCTATCTAAAAAAGAACGTCTTAAATTCTCAAACATTGTCTGATCATTAATCGGGCCGCGATTATTAAATTTTTTAAGAATTTTTCTTAATATTTTAGTTGTCTCTGGGTAAGCTTTTAAATACTTTAATTCCTCTGAGTTTATGATGTCATCAAGAACGTATTCTGGCGCGTCTCCAAGAACCACTTCGTCCACATTAAGCTTATTTCTTGCAACATAATCTAGAACTTCTTGCTTTGTAACTTTATCTTTACTTTCCAAAAACTCGTCGAGGCCCATCCATTTAATTTCATCTTCTTTGACGCCCTTTGTATTTCTGATCTCACCTAGAAAATCTTGGCCTGATCCTTTGTTCCTTTTCATATTCATTGCTGTTTGCTCAACAGCAGAATAAAATCCAAGATCGTCTTGAAGCAAATTTGTGTTACTGCTTATTGTCCTAGGCCCTGGTGGCGCTACATCACGCAACGTGCCAGTATTTCTTGCAAGATCCTCAGACATTTCTAAAAACTTAGGGCCAAGAGATTTACCTGCCTTGATCACGCCCTTTGCGGCGCCAGCCAATCCGCCACCAGCTGTAAGCGCCAAATCTAGCCCTTGTTCAGCACTCGGCGTCAGCCCATATGACAATTGGTTGATTGCCTCTGGCGACTCACCAAACATGATATCGCCAAGCGGAACGTTGACGTTTTCAGATGTTGGAGCTCTTCCTTGCGCACCAGCAATTTCTGCTCCGAATCCTGAGCCAAAAGCTTCTTTAAAGAACTCCGCCACACTTGGCATCTCGTTCAAATAATCTTTGGCTCCCATAAACGCATCTGCCAACATGCCTGTTATCGGGCCTCGCGGAGCCTCTCTAACCTCGGCATAATTGTTGTTCAACCTAGCGTTCATATAATCCTCGTCTTGTAAACTCATTGGATTAAATGACTCTAGCGGCGTGCCGTTTTTGTATGAGCCCTCAGCGTATGCAATCGCAGAATCCTTATCCTTCATTTGAATAATATTGTTGGTCGCAATCGCATATCTCATTGCGGTCTCGTTGTCTGGCGTTCCGTCAGGCAACAAAAACTCTTTCAGCGTTCCGTCTGGCATTTCCTGAATTGTCGGGAACACATACCAGTTGCCACTCGATGACTGCTCTGCGGCCATTCTGTGCGTCGAGATTGATCCGTCAGAATTGACAATAAACTGATGATTCTGTGGGTTGTAGATTCTATCTAAAAACTCTGGAGTCTGAGCCGATGCGCTCCCAGCCGCAACACCAACTGACAATACACCAAGCTTTTCTAAATTCTTTAACACTTTGTCATCTATCACGCCGCCGACAACATTAAATGTTAATGATCTGAAGTCTGTATTGTTTAAATTATTTCTGTCTACGTCTCTTGAATATTCAGCAAAGTTGGATTTTGCTTTTTGGCTAGGCAACAAATCAAATGGAGTAATGTCTTCTTGAGCAAGTCGCCCCAACGGCTCTCCTTGGAAATCTGACTCATAGCCTGGATGAGACGACGGCAATACCTCTTTTTTGGGATCCATCAAACCAACGTTTTGCAATCGCATATCGCGGAGATCATACTGATATGGCTCAGTAACAATAGCCCTCGCTTCAGCAATAGATAGGCCACCAAACTTATCTGAGTTAGTTGCACTACCTAATTGATTTGATAGATTTGATCTGACCGCTGATGGCAATTGACGGAACTGCTCTATATGCCTTGGGTCATCAAGGCCAGCCCAATCAGAAACAAAATTATTTTTAATGTATTTATTAACTTCTGCTTTATCTTTTTTGCCAAGCGCTGACTGCAAGTATCCCAATAAAACTTCGCCAGTCATGGTTGATGAGTCACCGCCAGTAGGCGTCATCCTCCAAGGCAAAAGTACCGGCGCTTGACCATATTTGTTTTGCAGATGATCACCAAATTTGTTTATTGCTGTTGCTTCTTTCTTTTCATTTGCCCACAACCTGCCTGGATTCAGACCCATGTAATTCTGGCCGCCAACCAACTCGACTGGCCTCAAAAGACTGACGTTGTTGATGTCAGTTACGCGCTCGCGAGCCTGCGTTCTATCTGCCATACTTGAAATCCAAGGCCTACCTTCGAGTTCTCGTATGTCTACCAAGTTATCAATTTGATCAGCTGTTGGCTCAGTCCTAAATAGCAGGCTTCGCATTTTTTCTTGCTCGGATACTAGCTTCCCAAACCTTGGGTCAACTCCATAATCAAAAAGCTTAAGCAATCCTTTTGGACTCGGCACTACGCTATCCCTCGCAAGTTACGTCTGATGGGCTCGCCCCAGCTTGTTTGCTGTGGCCGATAGCCGACTGCAAGATATCTCATTGCATCGGCGCCGTGCGAAGTCCAGTCGTGCCTCGGTCTACCTCGCCACGTTCTGCCCTTCTCGTCAAAGTCTCGCTGATATTGGCGCAATGCTTCGATCCCTCGATTACATTTCTTTTCATCAAACCAGCATCGATCCAACATGGATCGCACAGCCTGAATTCCGTCATCTACATTAAGCTTTGGCGCAATTTCGACAGGCCTGATGCCTAAATTATCTAGCGTCTCAAGTCTTGATTTGCCTGTGCCAAGTTCTTTTACCTGCACATCATGAGGCAGAATGTGAGATTCGTAAACATAATTCTTTTCTTGCAACACGTTAGCGTAATGATCGAGGCCGACTCCCGAGCATTCATAGTAGTCGATCAGCCGCACCTCGGCGCCTATCATTTGCGCGAACCATATCGACGTCGAGTCGCCAACGCCAAGATCCCATGCAGTAATTACGCCAAGTGATCTGTCATATGGCACGGTCGCGATCCGATTCTCTTCAGTCGCACGCCGCATTTCAGTTCCGTAATATGCGCCGGCGATTGCCGCCTCGAAACTGCACTCAAACTCTTGCAGGTATCGATCTTCGCCCATGATCTTTAGCGAGTCTTGCAACTCAGACTCTGGCAATATGTTGGTCTCGCTCGCTTTGTGCACCGCGCTGTACCAATCTGAGTCGTCCTTGGAATGCTGGTATATATCCCAGAACTCATTCTTTCCTTTTGGCGTGCCGATAAATGTGGCGCGGGTCGGGCACTCTGGCGTGCTCCGGTCAGCCAGCGTTGGTCGAATGATAGTCGGCCAAACGTTTGCCGGAAAGTCAGCCGGCTCATCCATCACCACTGAATCAAAATACAATCCCCGCATAGACTCGCCAGACTCTGCCGCAAAAAGGCGCAATCGAGCGCCATTAGGAAAATCTATGCGCAGTTCCGACTCGTTGACTTTGCATCCTGGGATCGAGCGCGTGAACTCTTTCGCGTAATCCCAGCAGATCTGCTTCGCCATGCGGTATGTCGGTGCGACGTATCCGACGCGAACGTTTTCGCGCGGGATCGTCAGCGCGTCTCGTATCAGATCGTTGATTGCGGCGACAGTCTTGCCGCATCGACGATGAGCCACTAAACATGCAAATCGCTCTTTCCTGTTGTGGAACGCAACCATTTGCTTGCGAGGTTTATATGGGATTGTAATCTCAGGCATAAAATCCTAGAAAGTCGGCGAGCATGCCGAACACAGTAAACACCAGTCCTGCGACTAGCAGAAATATGAACCAATCAAACTTAGTCCTCTTCGGTTTTCCATTTGACAACGAGCGGCCCTCCATTTTCACCAGTATGTTCTAACTGTTGTTTATCGCCGTATCGCTTAGGAAGAAGCTTACTTGCGATCCATTTGACAGCGTCCACCTGCAATCTCGCCACATTGTATGTTTCAGGCGTTGCGTTGTAAGCGATCTCTAAGATGTCCTCAGCGCTGAACATAGATTGACTTTCTCGCGCGCGCGCGTACTTGTCGCGAATCTCTGGATGCCTGTACATCCACCGATAAAACGTAGACTTGTCAGGGCTCCAATCTTCTTCCGAGCAAATTTTATTCAACGATCTACCCGCCGCAATCTCTTCACAAATTCTATCCACTAACTCATCAGTAAAGTCTGTTGGCCTTCCAAGCTTCTTTTCTTCTTCCATTTCATACTCCATTTTCCGTTTGATAACCGGCTATCGAACGGCGAAATTTATCCACAGCAATATTCTACTTCAACACACGACATTGAGGACAGGACAAAAAGGACAAAAGACATAACTCTAAAGAGTTATGTCTTGTCTTGTCCTCTATTTTTTTTGTCCCCGTCTTTGTCCTCAAGTTTGTCCTCATATTTAAAATAATGTTATGAATCAGCAACTTACAAATTGTCATCGAGGACATTACCAAAATGTCCTCAAATGTCTTTTTGTCCTAAAATGGCCTAAGTGTTTGATTTTATTCATTTGTCCTCAATCATCTACTTGAGAGTGCATTTCGAGCACCAAAGCTTCGTTTTTTGCTGACCATCCAGTCTCGAATGGGACGATATATTCCGCATCGATCAGCGTCCCAATCATGCGTGACGGATCGTTTTGCAATGACTTTTTAGCCGCTGACTCTGACATTCCCATGTGTGGCCCAGTCAGGAAATCAAGCATGCCTGACCTCGTGACATGTGGCCGACCTTTGCTATCTTTCTCTCGCCTACATGCGTGCCATGCCCTCTCAAACCGTCGCATATGCTCATGTACTTTGGATTTCTTGCTGTCCATCTTGACAGGCTCATCGACCGGCTCTAGCACAACTGACTTGACCTGCTCGTTGTCTTCGTCACGCCATCCACGGATCGCAACTGACTTTAGGTCGAAGAACAAGCTTGGCCTCATCTCGGCGTCTTTCATTTTGCGTTGCACAACTTCGATTGGCCTTGACCCGTTCCCTGGCTTCACACTCACCTCAATATCTAGCGCACCTCTCCATGCTGAAGAACCACGCGCTCTATGCTGTGCGTCCTCAGACACGCCTGTGTGATGCACGAGCATGACAGTGCAGTCAAACTCTTCCATAAGAATAGCGCACGAATCCAACATCGTTTTGGCGTCCTGAGAATCATTTTCTGAACCCCTTAGGAATCTGTGAAGCGTATCTACCACAATAACCTTTGGCGTCTCGGGCAATGCTCGGACATTCTCAATCACCTTCAGCAAACCTTCATTGGTGTTGAGATCTGTGCCGGTCTTACTCATCCAGAACTGTATTTTTTCTACATCATTGTGTTGCATCCATGCGGCAACTCTCGCTCGGAGTCCGTAGTGTCCTTCACCAGCCAGATACACAACCGGCAACTGCTTTGTCTTGTTCCCGCACCAATCGCGATTCTCCATCTCCAACGCGGCCATACGCAGGCACCAGTCGAGCACCAAAAACGTCTTCCCAGATCCAGATGGCCCATGCACCATTGCCAATGATTTAGATTGAATCCAGTTTTTGATATACCAGCTGATTGGCGCAGGCTTTTCTGTGAACTCATTGCCGTCGATAAGCCAGTCATGGACAGGTTCTGGTGGCTCCAATAGCGCCGATAGGTCATTACCGTCAAGCAGATAGTCGTTGGCGTCCATGCCCTCGATGGGCGGGATCACAACCGTTGCGCCATACTTTGCGCTCGCTTGGTCTGAATAATTCTTTCCGACGTTGCTATGGTCATTGTCAGCAACGATGATAATCCGCTTTGTAGGCCCGTAGCGCTCACGCAATTGTCCGACAACTGTTGGTATGTTCGAGGCCGATTAA
>Ga0208644_1003479_pt1 | contig 12229 bp, 20 predicted proteins | sample VirMetDEL_Nov_18_FD_184517 | JGI IMG/M metagenome (GOLD analysis project Ga0208644, IMG submission 184517) | Aqueous microbial communities from the Delaware River and Bay under freshwater to marine salinity gradient to study organic matter... | ecosystem: Environmental > Aquatic > Marine >... | reverse complement strand
AAGGTTCTGGCGTTTTCCTATCCATCTCGAATGGTAAATTAGTACGCCAATTCAAATCTCCTACTGACCATTCAGTTTCTAGAGTAAACAAAGCTGGCAAAGAGGTACATGAAGAGTTTTATGACTCTCTCATAGGCCAGATCAAAGACCTCAAAACCAAAGAGACAGAGTATGGTAAGTTTTGGGTGATCACTGTCACTGATGGTAGTATCAACTACATGCTTGAGATGAAATACTCAAGCGGTTATTCAGTGAGCTTTTTAAAGGCATTGCCAAATGTAGATCTAAAAAAGCCAGTGACACTTTCTCCTAAACTTTACATTGACGGAGATAAAAAATCATCAGTGCTATTCATTAACCAAAATGGTGCGGCTATCAAGCATCACTTCACGAAGGACACGCCCAATGGCATGCCTCCCCTTGAAAAGATCAAGGTGAAAGGGGTAGAGACATGGGATGATACCAAGCGTATGGAATTTTTGGAAGATTATGTGAAAACACATATCTTGTCAAAGATATCTGTCCTCCCAGAAGTAAGCGAGGAAGAGGCACCATTTTAATTGGTTTGTTTAGGGAGTTGCAAGTGCGGCTCCCTATTTTTCACTTCGCTCATAATATTTTTTAACTTTTACTAAAAACATTTACTATGACTAATTTTATCATCGACCAAAATAAAGGTCGTATCGAGTTTATCGACTCACGTTTTTATCTTTTGCCAGATGGAGGCTACGTTCCATCAGTTACAACAATTTTAGAGGCTTTCCCAAAAGATGCGAGCTATTTTAAATGGCTTAAAGATGTTGGTGGTGACGCTGACATGATTCGCGACGAAGCAGGACGCAGAGGCTCTGTAGTCCACGAATTGACCGAGCAATATGACGCAGGAGAGGAAGTGACTTTTGTTAATCAGTACGGAAGTCCGCAGTACAAAATGCTTGAGTGGTCTATGTTTGAGCGTTATGTTGACTTTTGCAAGAATCATAATCCAAAAAACGAAATGGTAGAAGCTCACATGATTTCTAAGAAATTAGGATTTGCAGGTACCATTGATAGGGTTATTGAGATGAATGGCAAATATATCTTAATGGATATAAAAACATCTAACAGCATTTATCCATCTTATTGGTTGCAACTTGCTGCTTATAACGAACTTATTAAAGAATTGAATATTGAATGCGATCAGGTAGCCATTTTATGGCTGAACGCAAAGACTCGGACGAATGGAAAGAACGGAGCTATACAAGGTTTAGGCTGGCAGTTAGTTAGCCGAGATATGAAAGAGGTAAAGAAGGATTATAAACTATTCAAAAGCACATACGAGCTTTGGAAGTTCATGAACGAAGACATCAAACCAAGAGAGATTAGTTACCAATTAAAACATAAGAAATGAGAGATTCAATTACCAATCGTATAATAGAACTTATTGAAACCCGTGCTGATAAAGGCTTGCAGACATATGGCGTGACAATGGATAGAGAGGATTTGGATTTGGATGCATGGTTTGATCACGCAATAGAAGAAGCACTTGACTTAGCTATTTACTTAATGAAAATAAAAACAATCGCAAATGAAAACAACACACAAAGTAGGTGAGTACATCACCGTCAACCAAATGAGAAGCCAGGTATGGTGGAGAATGATCAACGGCAATCTTTATTTTAGACACAATGGAAAATGGATGGACAAGAGCCAGTTCAACAATGTGTTTCCTAAAATGGAGTACAAAAGATTTAATGATAAAGGAGAGAACCCAGATTGGAAAAAGAATTTATGATTTACCAAACCATCCACGAGATAATGAACCCATTCGATGTTGAAACACCGATTGGATATGGTGTGGCTCTTTTTATGATTTCTGGTTCAATACATTCAAATCCGCAGTTTATCGTTAGGTTTTACCACACTGGTGAACTGCGGACTATTGATCAGAATGATATAAAAGTTTACGGGAACCCATCGAATGGAGAAAAATTAGTTCCAAATACTATTACAGTAAAGCCATGTTAAGAGACTACCAAATAGAAATTAGTGATAGGGCTGCTGTCATACTTCGAGAGAAAAAAATTGTGTATTTAGCGATGCAAGTTCGAACTGGCAAGACTTTGACGAGTTTAGCAACGGCTTACAAATATGGTGCAAGCAAGGTTTTGTTTGTCACGAAAAAAAAGGCAATATCCGATATCATCGATCAGTTCCACCAAGCTGGGTTTGACATTGAGATTAAAGTTGTCAATTATGAATCTCTGCATAAATATGACTGTAATTATGATCTTATTATTTTAGATGAGGCGCATGGTCTAGGAGCCTTTCCCATGGCGAGTTTGCGAGCAAAAGAGGTGAAAAGGATAGCGGAGAAAAAGCCCATTATTTACCTTAGTGGAACCCCTACGCCAGAAAGTTATTCACAAATCTATCATCAACTTTATGTATCTTCATTTTCCCCTTTTAAAAAATATAAGAACTTTTATCAGTGGGCTAAGGATTTTGTACATGTCAAACAAAAGTTTTATTTCAATCGAGCTGTTAATGATTACTCGAATGCGAAAGAAAAAGAAATAAAAGAAATAATTGAACCGTATATGATCACATTTACTCAAGAAGAGGCTGGCTTTGACTCATTTGTAGATGAAAGCGTTTTATATGTTAAAATGGATGAAGCAGTATATAAGCTTGCTGATTATATGCGTAAGCATAAGATTGCAAAAAATAAAGATGGCGAAACTATTCTTGGCGACACTGAAGTGAAATTAATGATGAAGCTTCATCAGATTTATAGTGGCACTGTCATCGTTGATGAGCCAACTGGATTACATAAGATTATTGACTATACAAAAGCAGAATTTATCAAGCAGCATTTTAAAGGAAAGAAGATCGCTGTGTTTTATAAGTTTAAGGCTGAGTATATGGCACTGTTTTGGGCTTTTGATAAGAAAGTTACTTTTGACGCAGAGCAGTTCAATAACTCCGATGACCTGGTTTTTGTATCGCAGATCGTTTCTGGTCGTGAGGGTTTGAATCTTAGTTCGGCTGATGCGCTTGTGTTTTACAATATTGACTTCTCTGCTGTTTCATACTGGCAGAGCAGAGCAAGAATTCAGACAAAAGATAGGACAAAGGAGAGTAAGATATATTATGTATTTGCAGAGAAAGGAATTGAAGATAAAATTTATAAGGCTGTGATGGATAAGAAGGATTATACATTAAGTCACTTTAAAAAAGATTTCTTATGATTCATTTAAAAATGGTAGTAATAATACTACTCTATGCAATGCATTTCTTTTTTGTATGCATACCATTATTTTTTACAATTATTATTGGACTTGAAATATCATACGCATTAAAATATATTTATGAGAGAATCGCAGTTACAGACAAAAATCCGCAAAAGGCTTGAAGAGCATCATTGGTTAGTCATTAAGTTGATACAGACAAATAGGAACGGCATACCTGACCTTATGTGCATAAAAGGAGGCAGAGTTATGTTTCTTGAAATAAAAACTCCAGAAGGAAAGGTGAGTGAATTACAACAGCATATGCTTGAGAAGCTCAATGCATGTGGATGTCACGCACGAGTAGTGCGTAGCCTTGAAGAAATAGATGTTTACTGTGGGAAAACTTTTTAGCAGCGATGAAATGCTGCTCTAAAACTAAATTTTTATATGAACTATTTAGAACTTGGACTCAACTGTATTGCCGTTAATGAAAATAAAAGGGCGATTTTCCCTTGGAAAGACTACCAAAGCAGAATGATAACAAAGGCGGAGTTTGACATGCAGATGTCAGACCCAAAGACGAAAGGAGTCGCTGTGATTTGTGGATCTGTGAGTGGAGGACTTGAAGTAATTGACATTGACACTAAATACCAGACATATGACTTATGGGAGAAAATTAAGACGAGATTACTTGAAGGAATATATGCTAAACTACATATCGTCAAGACTCGAAATGGAGGATATCATTTATACTATAGATGCGAGGTGGTTGAAGGCAACACTAAGCTTGCTAACAGACCAGCAAGTGCAGAAGAAATTAAAGCAAATCCACACCTTAAGGCTCTCACAATCATTGAAACAAGAGGTGAAGCTGGCTATGTCGTTGCTCCGCCTACAGAAGGTTATGAAGTCATCCAGACAAGTGGTATACCAGTGCTTAGTGTCGAGGAAAGGGAACATCTCATGGAAGTTATGCGATCGTTCAACGAAGTGGTCGAGGAAGAGATCGTTGAAGCAGCGCATCGACCTTCACCAAAAGAGTACGGCATCTCGCCGTTCGATGAATACAACCAAAGAGGCGACATTGAAGCATTACTTACGAAACACGGCTGGAAAAAAGTGGGTAACGGCGGGGCGAGGGCTTACTATCTACGGCCAGGTGGGACATCATCCCATAGCGGGTCATATAATATGGAGATGGGGTTGTTCTCGGTCTTCAGCACAAACACTCCCTTCAAAGTTGGCAAAGGCTATCGACCAGCCTCCGTATATGCTATCTTAGAATGCAATGGTGATTTAAAGGCGGCGGCTCGGAAGTTGCTGGATGAAGGATATGGTGAGCGGAAGGGATTGAGCAGAGTTGACGCCGATTTGGTAAAGATGAAAGTAGAAGGGATTACCAATGAGGATTTGGTAAATTATTTGATCAATAGGAAAGATTACACAAAAGAGGAGGCTCACCTCAAGGTAAAGGAACTAAAAAAAAACTACGGTCCCGATTTGCGAACGTTCTGGGACGTTAAGTTTAAGAACAAAGAAGTCATACCCTCTATAAACCGTTATAAGCTACAAAAATTCCTCTCTGAGGTCGGAGGGTATAAATTATACTTCTATGACAATAACAGCCAAATTTATAGGCTTATACGCGTTAAGGATGGGTTTGTGGAAGAGAGTTCGAGTGAACATATTAAAAAGTTCATAAAGGGATATATTGATAGGTTGGATTCGAGTTTGGTGGATGGTGTTTCGCAGGAGAGTTTGCTTGAGTTGATATACCAAGGCAGTTCGATTTTATTCTCGGATGCTTTTTTTGAGTTTTTTGATCGGGCTGAGTTAAACTTTTTAAGTGATACAAAGAATGCTGCTTACTTTCCGTTTAAGAATGGAGTGGTAGAAGTTAAACAAGATGGAGTGAGGTTAAGGTCGTATGGTGAAATGGACTCTGTTATTTGGAAGTCCCAGGTTATAGATCACCATATAGTTTTGGAGTCGGATCTTGACATGGATAAGGTAGAATATTGGAGGTTTTTGAAGTTTATAAGTGGTGAAGATGATGAGCGTCTTGTTTATGCTTGTGGACTGATTGGGTATTTGTTGCATAAGTACAAAGACCCAGCTCGGCCGTTTTCGGTGATACTTTGCGAAGAGACTGAGAATGAAGCCAAAGGTGGCGGGACTGGTAAGGGCATTTTCGTGAAGGCTTTATCGTTTTTGAACAATACTGTGCGAGTGGATGGCAAGAACTTTAAGATTGATAAGAACTTTGCTTTTCAGAGGGTTGATTTGGATACGAGGATCTTGGCTATTGAGGATACGAGGAAGAACGTGGATTTCGAGGGATTTTATGCGATTATAACGGAAGGTATCACTGTAGAGAAGAAAAACAAGGACGAGCTGTTTATACCTTATAAGGATTCGCCTAAAGTGATGTTTACTACAAATTATACGTTGCCTTCGAGTGGTAACCATGCTAAAAGGAGGCAGAAGGTGTTGGAGTTCGCACCATATTTTGGGCTTGATAAGACACCTGAGGATGAGTTTGGACATAAGCTATTTGACGATTGGGATAAGGATGAGTGGAATAGGTTTTATAATATGATGTTTGAGTGTGTCAGAGATTACCTGGAGAATGGGGTTATGGAGATGGAGAAATCAGACAAGCTGATTAGAAAGCAGATCAAAGTTCAGTTCGGGGAAGAGTTTTTGGAGTACCTGGTTGGGGTGCTGGAAGAGGGGGATGAAAATTGGATTTCTCAGGAGCAATTATACAACGATTTTTTGGCGATGGCAGGGTTCGAAAAGAAGGATTATTCGGTGAAGCGATTTTCAAAAGCAGTGGAAGAATCGTGTACCCTGATGGAAATATCGTGTACCCAGAAGAGAGAAAAGGCGTCCCAAAATCGAAAAGTTTACAAGTTTAGTAAGATAAAAGTAGATGATGTTGAATTGTTCTAAAGGTTTTTGTTGGACTTTGGGGTTTTTGGTACGCGATTTTTGGGTTTGGTACGCGATTTTTCGAAAAAGTACGCGATTTGGTACGCGATTTGTCGTTGATAATCAACGCGGTACGCGATGGACGCGATTTTTTCTACTTTCATGGCCAGAGTAAAAAAAAAAACTGCGCTGGGGGGGGGAGATAGAAAAGTGCGAAAAATCGTGTAAATCGCGTCCCCAAAAAAGTTTTTGGACAAATTTGTTTGGACAAGTTGGGGTTTTTTGGGGAGTTTTTGTCGGGGTTTTTGTGGGGTTTTTGGATAATCATTGGTTGGGAGTTTTTGGGGTTTTTGTGTCATATTAAGAATATCTTTTTTATTAGTTAAATACATATATAAGTAATTGATATTAAAAAAATATATAATATAATATAATAGTGTCTAAACATAAATAAATAATATAAAAATGATAAACAACAGTAAACTTCTTAATATTATTTTGGTAATCTGTGGTGTTTCAAAAGAGGCGTTTTATAGTGAAAAAAGAGGAAGGCGGCTTGTTATTGCTCGACATCTCTTTTGCTATATTGCAAGGGTTAAGCTCGGCAGCAAACTTGTCGCAATTGCCCAATTTATAGACAGAGATCACACAACCGTGATGCACGGCATAAAAACAGTTGAAAATCTGCTATCTATTAATGACAATGAAGTACAAAGCCTTTATTTGGCCGTTATCGAGGCCATAACAAAGGAATATGAACTACCCATACGTTTGGACATAACAGCAAAGAACAAACAAGAAGCAGACGAAATAAAGGCATATTTAGAGGAAAGGTATAAATGTGCCGTTTTGCTACTTAATTATTGATACTTTGATGTTTAACAAACATAGCCAAGCAATAAAGAGCAAAAGGAAGGTTCCTCACTTGTTCGTGAGGTAGTTCGCAGTAGCTCTTTTCTAATTGGGTATAGTTTGCCTCAATCCATGCAAACGCTTTCGATATTTCCTCCATCATCATATTGTTGTCTATTTTGATCGGTTAATTCATTTAAACGAGCATAAAAAAGAACGCAAAAAGCTGCAAACGGCATGCGTTCGCGGTATGCTTTTGTCTCTCTCATGTACTCTTCTATCAACTGGTAGTTATATTCCTTCGTAAATCTATATAAGTCATTTAAAAGCTCTGTTTTTATTAAAGACATATAAATATTGCGTTTGGTTAATATAGGGCGTAAAAACGCCCCATTTCGGCCATTGTAGGCCTCCTCAGTTAACCTCTATAAATCCTCTGATAACAAAACCTCCCTTTTAGCTGTTATGCCTTTTTTTATTGTTTGGTACATTTTGAAAGCGTCTTCGTAATTAGTCATAACGCTGCCAGAAATAAATCGGCCGTCTTGATGGATATAAAACCATGTTTTGCCGTTGAAATCGGTTTCTTTAATTAATTCGAGTTTCATAAATTAATAGATTTACAATTATCAATAATGTTCATGTACTTATCATATAATGAATTGAAAATATCTTGAGCCTCTTCACTATATGTTATTTCGTCTTCGTCCTCGATATATAAATCCCCCTGCATTAATTCATCCCAATTATCATTTAATTCATTATCGGCCAATTTAGAAGCTAATTCAATAGAGTTTATTGTAATGTTCATGATTATGTATTTTAATAAAGTGTAGGCATTAAGCAAGCTTTTACTTCGCTGTCTTTAGTTTGAACTATTATTTTTTTAGATTGTCCAAAAAATAAATAATTAAATGCAACGCCACCAAGTGCTTGGCATAAATTGAACAAATTTTCTGGATTAAATGAAATTGATGCTAATTCGTTACCATTATCAATGTCATTAAATAAAAAGTCTGTGCTTGGATATTCGCCGTGATCTCTAATAAATTTTTCAGGCATAACAATTTCACAAATTCCAAGTTTTCCCTTTTTATCATATCCAATTAAGTAACCTTTATCAATTTCAAAGCGCAAAGCAGTATGAAATTTGCATTTTTTCCAATATTCACCTGAAATATAAAACTCAGTTAGCTCAGTTTGAAGATCACCGAAAACTTCAGAAAATGGAAATTTAGCACATTTAAAGCAGTCGGTTGCCGTTACTTGTCCGTTCTTTACTTGAATGAAATTGTATTTTTGTCTGAGGCTGTCTGTTGAAGTAAGTAAATGTAATTTTTTCATAATTGGTTGTTTTTATTATTTAAAGTGAATAAGGATCTTGCAATTGTCCAATAATTATACCAGCGCAAATGAGTGCGATAATAAGATATAAGAGTTGTTTATTAATTTTCATTTGTTACCTCCTCTTCAATTAAATGTTCTGCAATTTCATACCAGTTAACATCTTCAATAAATGCATATGCATATGATAAAGCGTAGCAATCTTCAACTCCAAACCCTAAGCCATCTTCAACATATTCTTTTAGAATTTTACTTAAAATGTAAGGATCTGTATTTGAATAATCTGGGTTAAATCCGTCAAACCATTCGAGGGCAATTCTCCATGTTGCGTAATTGGTCCAGCCATTGTAAGTTGTTTGTGACATAATTAAAAATTTAAATAGTTAATGATAAAAATAACTGAATAAAAAATGATTGCAATTGCAATTGGATCGAGGCGATTGGTTAACTGTTTCATGTGTTTAATTGTTTTGTTTAGACAAAGATATATAAATAAAACTATTAAAAACAAATATTTTACCATCTTTTTTTATATATTTTTATTTATACATTGTAATGCATTATTTATCAACATTTTATGTGAATTGTAGCTATTAGGGTTAAAATTGTATAAACTTGTTTTTTACATGAAACGTAAGGGATTCTACATAAAGCAAGGGCAAAAAGATAAAAGCATTTATTTAAATATTTTCAAGCCTGATTTCATAGAATATGTAAAAGAATGCAAGGACCAAGAAGGATGGATAAAAATGAGAATATTTGAAAGAGACAGTGTAGATGGCAAAGGCCATACACATAACATGGAGCAGGTAAACATTCCAACAAATCAAACACAAAGCGAATAACAAATTCAACAATCAATTATGCCGATAACTGAAAATCAACTGACTGCACTAATTGAGAAGAGAGCAGTAAAGAAAGAAAAGGGAGGGGCAAGAAAGGGGGCAGGCCGCCCAAGCCGTATGACCGAAGAGCAGCTCATGGAAAAGCTGTGGCCCATGTCCGATCTTGCTTTTCGTGTACTTGAGAAGAAGCTCGGGGATGGAAATGAGAAGGCATTGCAGATATATTTTAACTACTTTGTCGGCATGCCAACCCAGAAAATAGAAAACAAGATCGAAGGCAACCTAAACCAAGTACAGGTAGAAGTAATTAAACCAAATGTAGAAGTATTAGAAGCGGCGACGAACTGACAATGCGTCCGCATTTCTATTTAACATAATATTGGTTATATGACCGATTAGAAATTGTCTAAATAAATATGCGACAACATGGCACCGGATCCGGTCATACTTAACGGGGAGAACTTAAACTTTTTACTTTGGCGGGGCGGCGGGGTAAGACCCCATTTCTGGTAGCCATAAAACCTTTGTCTAAACAAACTTAATACTAATGACCCCACTTTTATACCTACTTTTCACTTTCAAAATATACTTCCAAATTTTTAGAAAATTTTTAAACTCTTACTATGAACGCTAAACTACAAACTAATAAGATCTTTGAAATATTGCAAGACAGCAAAAAGAGAATAACGGTAATGCAAGGGGGCAGCCGTTCTGGCAAAACCTATAACATCCTTATTTGGTTCATCATAAAACTTCTTCAAGAGAACGGTAAGACTCTGACAGTGGTACGTCAATCGTTGCCATCTATCAAAGGATCAGTGCTTAGAGATTTTGTAGATATCCTTAGCCGCCTCGGAATATATTCAGAAGACAATCACAATAAAACTGAACAGATATATCAGCTTAACGGCAATGTCATCGAATTCGTATCAGCCGACCAACCACAAAAAATTCGAGGCCGTGCAAGAACATATCTATTTTGCAACGAGGCCAACGAACTCTCATATGAAGCATGGATGCAGCTCATCATGCGTACAGAAGGAAAGATAGTGATTGACTATAATCCATCGGACATCTCCTCATGGATTTACGACAATGTGATTCCAAGAGACGATGCTGATTTTTATATTACAACGTTTAAAGACAATCCATTCCTTCCAAAAGAACTCGTTGATGAATTAGAGCGTTTAAAAGATGCAGACCCAAACTATTGGCAAATATATGGCCTCGGAGAACGAGGACTCAGCCAAGATCTAATCTTTACGCATTGGAAAACGACAGAGAATATGCCAGATGGTGAAACTGTGTATGGGTTAGACTTTGGATTCAATAATCCATCGTCACTTGTAAAGGTAGTTTTCAATGATAGCATAGCATATGTAAAAGAGCTTATCTACGATACTAAACTTACAACGAACGATCTAGTCGAAAAAATCTTAGCTTTGGGGTTAGAGAAATATGACGAGATATATTGTGACGCTGCTGAGCCAAAAACCATTGAGGAGTTAGTCCGCAACGGTTTAAATGCAAAACCAGCAAACAAAGATGTAACAGAGGGTATACGCACCATAAAAGGCCACCCTTTGGTTATCCATCAAGATTCCGTAAATTTACTCAAAGAATTAAAAAATTACCGTTGGAAGACGGACCGTAATGGTATGAAACTAGATCAGCCAGTAAAATTCTCCGATCACGCTATTGACGCAATGCGTTATGCAATATTTTCTAAATTAACAATTCCCAGCGTAACCTGGGGAGCAATATAACAACATGGGATTATTTGACATTTTCAAAAAGAAAGGTATCAATCCTTATCCAACGTCACCAGTGCAAATGGTTGGAGTAAATAGCACACTGGTTCAAAATTATAATACAGCGTCTTATATCACTGATGGCTACTTAGGCAATGCTGATGTGTATGCAATCGTGAGCTTCCTTGCTCGCAAAGCAGCATCCATACCTTGGTATGTCTATGAACTAAATCCTGGAGAAAAAGCAAGAACGCAACTTATGCGTTATAAGCAATTATCAAAAGGCATTGCAAATAAAGGTGCATATGAGCAAGCACTCATTGCGCGCAAGAACGCATATTCGGAAAATATCATCATGGGTACGCCACTTGCAATGTTACTAGAGAAGCCAAACAATTATCAATCTCAAGACCAATTCTTTGAAAACTTATTCGGATATAGATTCTTGTCAGGAGAAGGAAACGTATATGGAAATGATGGTAAACTTGGAGGAACCTTCAGTGAACTCAACATATTACCAACCCAATTTTTGGACATATACCCAGATCCAAACGATGTATATAATTTATTGGGATACAAATTGCAGATTGGTGGTGGAGTAGACCTACCAAAAGAACAAGTGATGCATTGGTGCAGTTGGACTCCTGAGTTCGATGCAACAACACGTCCGCATCTTCGTGGTATATCTCCACTTCGTGCAGCGTATAAAACGCTCATGATGTCAAATAATGCAGCGGATGCGTCCGCAATGATGACTGGTAATGGCGGTGCGAAAGGAGCCATCACTCCAAGACCACTTGGCAACATCGTGCCAAACTTCACTATTGAGCAAGCCAATGACATCAAGCGTGCGGTGAATGAGAACATAAACACAGTGGATAATAAAGGAAAGGTAGCAGTGCTACAAACTCCTTGGGATTACTTAAACTTTGGTATGTCTAGTGTCGACATGGAGCTAGTGAATACACTGCGCCTTTCTATGCATCAGTGGTGTAGAGTGTTTGGTCTTCCAGCAGTATTATTTGATGTTGATACATCAAGTTATAACAACTATCAAAACGCAATGCGTGACCTTATTACAAACACCATCATTCCAATGTGCTGCCAGCTCAGAGATGAATTGAACAAATTCCTCGTGCCAAGATACGGTGAGAATGCATTCATTGACTTTGATATAACAGCACTACCAGAGATGCAGCAAGACATGGAGAGAATGGTACGCAGCCTTCGTGATGCTAACTGGTTGACGTTTGATGAGAAGCGAGTTGCAATGAACTACGAAGAGAAGGAA
>Ga0208644_1003478_pt1 | contig 12237 bp, 20 predicted proteins | sample VirMetDEL_Nov_18_FD_184517 | JGI IMG/M metagenome (GOLD analysis project Ga0208644, IMG submission 184517) | Aqueous microbial communities from the Delaware River and Bay under freshwater to marine salinity gradient to study organic matter... | ecosystem: Environmental > Aquatic > Marine >... | reverse complement strand
TTCTGAGCATATCTTGGGCTGCGAACCTAAGGCCAGCTATACCTTTATTTATTACCTTTGCGTTTGCATTTGTTGCAAGCTTAGAGTCTAACGGCAAGAACCCTCTCTTGTCTGACTCTCTTAAAAATTCTGTGTCAATCTGTGAAATTGTACTTTCAAGCTTTTTTGTTTCACCAGTTGTAGGAGCTATAAACTCAGCGTCAGGATCATCAAAAAGTTCTACGAGAAGTTCTTCTCCAAATTTTTCTTTGTCAAGAAGATTGGCTGCTTCAATACCGTACTTCTTTTTAAAGAACTTAGGATCTTCGTTTAGCATATCTCTTAAAAGAGCAAGACCTCTATGCCTTGTCTCGTGAGCGATAACATCCTTAGAAGACCCAACGTCAGGTCCATAAGATACTGTGTCAGGCTCAAAACTTAAGACTTTACCACTATGGACTTCGCCATGCATTCCATCTTCAAGAGGATAATCACCCATATAAAAAGCGTTATTAACACCTTCTGGTACTTCGTACTTCATACGAGAAATATCAAAACCAAGACGAGAGATAGGATCTTCACTAAGAATTTTATCCATATCCGCACGAAATTCTACATTAGCTAAACCAGCCATTTTTTCTGGGTCTGGCCTTGATCTAGGTCTAAGAGAGGCTCTATCAGTTTTAGTACCTAGACCTGTAGGTCTTGCTCTAGGTCTTAACGTTTTCTCAGCCATTTACTTTATCCCGAAGTCGAGTAAGAGAACGAAGAGCACGTACTTCTCCTTGAAGCCTGTAGATCTCTTCTAGTTCTACTCGTTGTTCTAATTGCCTATAAGTATATTGAATACGATCATGTAGCTCTTCTAATAAAGCATCCCAAGAGTTCTTATCATTTACTACTAGCTTTAGGCTCATGCAGCACCTTGTTGCCCAGTGTTACCTGAGAAACCCTGTTCTCCTGGCTGAGGAGCCGTACCAGTTCCTATGTTACCACCCCCAGCGCCAGTAGTATCCTGCACTCCTGTGGGCGCTCCTTGTCCCTGTGGTGATGGTGGTCCTTGTACCCCTTCTTGTGGAGCAGCCTCAGGATTCTGAGCTTGGAAATCTTTTAGGAGTTCAGCCTGTAGTTTAGCATCAGCTATTGAGTTGACTACTTTATCAGGATCAAGATCCATAGACTTAGCGATTTCTCTGATGATGTAGTCCATCTTAGCAAATGGTGCGAGCGTTGGGTTCTGAGTAATCTGCAGGAATTGCATCAAGCGTTGTGAGCGTACCTCATTAGCCATCAAGCTCTCAGTACCTTGAGCTTTAACCTCTAAGTCACCTTTAATTTCGTCATCGAAGTCAAACTGCATATTAAAGTTAAAGAAAGCTTTACCAAGGGGTGATAGAAGGTAATCATCTACGTTTTTTACAACGTTACGAATAGAACCATTAGCAGCAGACATAAGCATAGAAATACCACTTGCAGTACGACCCACACCCGAAACGCCAGTTTGACCATGCGCAAAAGATGGAAAACCAGTAGATTCATCAGCTAGTACTCTTGCCTTATCAAATAGTTGCATGTTCTCGTTTGAAACATTAGGAAACTTAGTACCAAACAAAGCTTGCCCAGGAGCACCACCCTGTCTCCTAAAGACTTTACCGGGATATACTGACATGTCTTGGCCCGGAACTAAGTTTGTTTCATCTACTTCAATGATAAGATTTCCTGAGAGTGCGGCATTGTCTACCGCCATACGCATGAAGCCATTCATCAAAGTCTGCGTATCGTCCATGTTCTCTGCGATACCTACACCAAAGAAGCTGTAAGGATTAACCTCATACGGTACTGCGTAGTAAGGAATGTAGGACGGTGTAAATGGATTAAGAACTAAACGTAGAACCTGACCATTACAAACCCAAACGTTAACAGAGACTTGATCTAAGTCTTCCATTTCTTTTGGGATGTCAACGTTTTGATCTTTTAGTATTTCTGTATCTACGTATCCCCAGAACTCTAAAACTTCGAAGCGTTCACTACGAGTTTCTTGTTCGTCGTCTTCCATAGCTTGTTCCCACCACTCTTTTGTGTAGGACTCCCCCAAAGAAATAGCTGTATCAATAGCATTCTCACGGAAGAAAGGTCTTCGCTTAAGCCCTCTAATCTGTGAGCGAGACATCTTGTGACGCTCGATAACAAACTCTGCGTCATCCATATTAGAGGCGTCTGGGTCAGGGTAAAAGTTCCAGATAGAAACAGACGAGCACCGAGGCATAGTCTTGATAAGAGGAGTGTACTCACCGTCTTCAGACCAATTAGGATATTCTTTATCTACTGCAAACGGACCCTTCATAATACCTGTGCCAAACAAAGCACACTCAAAAGCTGCGGTACGTAATTCCTTACGAGCATTTGATTCTTCTAGCTGATCATGAATTTTCTTTTCCATTTTCTTGGCTGCTACCATAGCGGGATGGAAAGTAATTTGTGAGGGTGTTTCTGCTTCACCTTCTTTTAGATCTTCTTGAAATGGAGAAAGTTTATTTCTTAACCCAGCAAGTCTTTCTCTGAAGTCAATGAGTGTTTCACCTGGTTCGATTGGAGGGGTTTCTTGCGTTTGTGGTTGTTGCTCGTTCATCTTTTTAAGGGGATCTGCAGTCTCTAGATGAACAGCTTCTGAAATACCCTCAGGTAAAATAGTTGGGTCAATGCTAATAGGAAATTTGTTAGCGCCAAACAAGACTTCGACAATCTGACCGTAGGCTGCTAAGACTTTTGTTTTAGTAACTTTAACAAATACTCTAGACTTTTCTGCTGAGGTAAACTGTATGTCTGGGCTATATAACCCCCTGTAATTTCTGTAGGCTCTAATCCAGCGTTGTTCTTCCCCATATCGAGCAGTTTCAGCTTTACTGAATCGTTCCTTAACAAAACCTACGATAGTTCCAACCATAGGGTCATTCGAAGTATTTTCTTCTGAATCCTCGATGTAAGATACCTCTGCATCTTCCATGTAGACTTCTTCAGCTAGAATGTCATCTTCTTCCATAGTTATTCCTTAGTATCCAAAAATTGAATCTGCTGCTTGAAATCCTGACCTCTGAGTTTCAGAGTTATAATCAAACAAGTTACTGCGGGGGCGTGTCATAATTCCGTACCGTAAAGCATCATAGATGTGGTCTTCAGATCTCGTGTCTACGTCCTCTGGGTTATTCTTATCTAAAGGCAAAGACGGTAGTTGCGAGATCGTATTATAACAATTGTTAAAGAAGACTAGCCTAGGTTCTTCTGTAAACTCATCAATCTGAAGTCTTCTATGTAATTCGTTTTTACCAGCTACACGGGAACCTTTAGACCTATCGGCTGGCCTCCAACGACACCCCTTAACAATCATTTGTTCTGCTAGGCTTGGTCCAGTATCACCTCTTTTATGCCACAAGGAACTATCAAGAACACCGTATCGTATTTTCTCTTCTGATTCTAAATCAAGGACCATATCAGCTAAGTCAGTCGCTAAGACTTTACTGACGTACAATTCTCTATATATGATAAGTTGCTCATCAGGCGCAACGGCAAACCAAAGCACAGCACTGTAAGAACCATAACCATAATCTGCTGCTCTAAACCTAGGCCAATTACTAGGGATATCAAAGGGGTCTACCACATGAACTTTACGATTAAATTCAGGGAAGGCTGCGCCCTCATTAATGTCCCAGTCTCCTTCAAGTAGTTGTCTTCTTTGATGCTCAGGGAGAGACAACAAGTTAGCTTCGTACATCCCATCGTCAGACAGATAGGGATTATCAAACAGAGTTGCAGGTATAAACTTCCTTTTAAAAAGAGGTTCACCTTCTCTGCTGTGACCCTTAGGCCAACAGATAACCTCACCATCTTGGTCAGTCGCCCAGAAAGCCTTGTTAGGTGTCTGAGGATCAATAAAGGTACGTTTTACCCAACTGTGACCCGGACCCCCTGGGTTACTTGTCGCCCTCATGTAGAGAGGTAATCCACTGGCTTTTGTTGTACGTAACCTTGAACGCATATAAGACCACGCATAATCTGTAGGCCACTGAGTAAGCTCGTCAAACCCTATCCAGTTAAATGCTTGACCTTGGTAACGCATAACGTCATCATCACGGTCTAGGTATGACATCCAGAGAGTTGCTCCGCTAGGGGCTACCCAAGTCTTATCCCTTTCCATAAACTTAATACCCGGTATTGCTCTTGGGTATAATTGTTTAGAAACTGAGATAAGTTCTCTTAGTTCCTCTGTTGACCTACGCACGATAAGCATTCTAGCGTTAGGATTATTCAAGTACCTTACTGGATCAGCCACTAATGAGTACGACTTACCACCACCTGCTGCGCCACCGTATAAGACTTCTTGCTCTGTAGCTGCTAGAAATGATGTTTGTGGACCAGGGTTAGGCTCAAAGATTATTTCTCGTACAGCTTTTTCAACATCAATCTGCGCTGACTTCGGATTCGCTGGTGTTGTCTGACCATCCATCTCCAAAGATTCTTTTGGTAGCTCTACCACCAAGTCTTTCTTTCTCGATCTTCTCCGCCTTCCTTGCCGCTTCTTTATATTTTTTGGCATAGTTGCGGTAGTTCGAGGAAGCTCGTCTGCGTTTTTCTTCGATCCTGACACGTTTATCTAACCCTACATGCGATATATACCTACCTGATTCTTTTGATAACCATTGAGCTACTTGCCTTAAGCTGTACTCTTGTAGGAATAGTTTTGCTTTTTCTAAAAGTTCTAATTCTTCTGGTATGGGTATAAGTAAATCAGGATCTTCCTCATCCTGTTTGTATCCAAAGGGTACGTGCCTTCCAACTCTAATTATAGGATACCACTCTCCGTTCTCTCCTCTAAGTGGTATCTGCCAATCTACGTTGGGTGGATAAGCTCCCTCTGACGCTCTTTTAGTTTTAATCTTCGGCATCTTTAGAAGGTAATATAAATAGAGGCTCTGCTGATTTAACCTCTACCTTTTCTGTTTTTGTGAATCCCGCTCGGTCCAGAATGTCTTTAGCAGCCATCATTTTTTCTTTGACACCTAAGTCTGTTGGATCTGCCATAATACTAAACATTGTGTACGCAGCCTTGGTGGAAGACTGAGCAATAAATTTCTTTGTTAGTTCTACTATTTCATCTTCGATTGCTTCTACAACTTGTCTTGTAGACACACCTTCGGCGTATCCTGCAAGCTTCTTTGCTTTAACAGGATCGCCTTTGGCTTCATCAAAGAGAACCTCTAAAAACTTTCGTTGTCTATCCGTTAGCTGTCTTGCCATTATAAACCATATCTCTGATCTGACTGCGTCCGATACCAAGATCCCTTAAGTCTCTGTCAGAGAAACTGTTCAATTGCATCATAGCAATTCTACGATCAGCTTCTGCCTGACGTGATTTTTGAATGTGTATTAAAACTTCTTTTAACCATTTAATCATAATCTTAATCTCCAGTTTGATATTGTGCGAGTTGGCTAGGATACCAACTGGAGACTAGTTTTACACAAATAGTTATATCATACTACTGTTAGTATTGCAACCCCGTTATGATATAAAGTAGTATCATTTAGTTTTACTTTTTATTTTCTTTTTAATTTTAGTAGTCCAAGCTTCATTCTCTGGGGTAGTTGGGTCATCCTTTATGTAATGACCCTTAGAGTTTCTAGCTCGTACCTTTTCAGTATTTTCTGATATCCAATCCAAAACATCTTGCTCTTTAGTAAGCCACTCACCGTGGGACTTCTGAGCCATAACATCTCCTCTGGAGTTGACTACCATATCTTCGCCTTCAAATCTGTACATTAGTACTTACCCTCTACGCCAAACTTTTTCTTGTGTTGAGCAATAGACTCTTCTTTAAGTCGAGTGGTGTACTTCTTACCTTTCCACATAAAAGTTGCATTACCAGATTTGCGGTTTCTAGCAAATGCTTTCCCAAAAGATTCATTAGTTACTGGACCTTGTGCGGGACGTGCCTTAGGTCTTAAAGTTGGTTCTTTTTTAGGTGGCGCTGTCTTACGTGCAGGAGCATTAGACGGCTTACTTGTTTTCTTGGTAGTTTCAGTTTTTGAGGGTACAAACTTACGATCTGTTCTTTCCTCACTAGGAGATTTAAGATCAAGCGTTGGAGCCTCTGGGCGAGCCAAATCCCTTAAAGCTGCTGGACGACTTGTTAAATTTTTAGGAGCATTAGTACGAACCTTCACCATCTCCTTAGGCATCAAAGGAGGTTTTCCTTTTGGTTTTGCTGCAGCCTTTGGTTTTAGTACAGTGGGTGATTTGGATTGCGCCTTAGGCTTTGACACACTAGTTGTCTCAGTTCTAGGTTTAGTTACAGAGGTACTACTAGGAGCCTTAGGCTTATTAACTGTAGCTGTCCTAGGGCGAGTTATTGGCTTAGGAGATGTATACTGACCAGTCTTAGGCGACTTTGGATTAGCTACAGTAGGTGCTTTTTTAACATTTGAGTCAGCCTTAATCTTACTTTTAGGGATTCTTTTACCACCTTGATCAGCAAGATCTTTTGCTACTTTTGATGAGTTAGTACCAAAAATTTCTTTACCTATTTGAATAAAATACTTGTACAGTTCTGATTTAGCACTCATTGTTTTTACCCCGTATAAGATGCGCCACATTTGGCTTTGATTATTCCGCCCTCTTTGTAGCCCATTTTTCTTTTAGACATGCCGCCCTTATTCATGACCATACCAGAAGTCATTCCTCTGGCTGACATCATACCTTGTGGAGAACGACTTGCTGAGGGACGATAACGACTTTGTTCCGCATCCATAGGTGTTGTGTCTCCACCAATAGCATAGCCCTTTTTCTTTTTAGACATGCCGCCTTTATTCATAAAGCCCATCTTGTTACGTACTGCTTTTGGAAGAGAAGCGGCTCCTTTATTTGGGGCAGGTTTAAGACCCCCTTTTGCATAACCTGTTTTCTTTGAACTTTGTTTCATTGCTAGTACTTTCTTGTTTGCTCTAAATGGTTTTGTTGTGTGAATCTTAGGCTACTACGAAGTCTACGTTTTCGCCTTGTCTTTGAGGATATAGCTTATTCATGTTCTGTGGGTGGTAGGTATAGGCATCAGTATACTTATACTTCTCAACCTTTTTATCTAGTGTTTTTGAACTTTCTTCTACGCGCTGGGTTTGTTCAGTTTTTACTTTATCGAAAGGCATCTGTGGTAATGGAAGGTAATCCAATAAACCTAAACTTATGTTCATTACTTTTTAGCCTTTCTTACAGTCCCGCCTTTAGTGGCTCTAAACTTAGCGGTTTTCTTTGCAATGCTTTTAGGTTGAGCCACAAACTGCTTACCTGCCTTCGTGCCTTGTCGTTTAGCTCTGGTTGTAGCGGCATACTCACTGCTGCTAAGAGACTTAATAGCTGAAGAAGGAAGGTAACGTTCACCAGTTGCTTTTGGCCCTTGAGTAGATGGCTTACCACTCTTGGTTCTCCACTTTTGTTTTGTCCAATCCTTTAAAGACTTCTGTGGAGCTTTCATGACTTGTAGCCCCCACCTTTTTCTTTATAAAGTTTAGCTACTCTTTGAGCTTTTCTTGCTGACCACTGACCGGGTTTTCCACCTTTGTCACTTGCCATAACTTGTTTGACAAGGTTTCTGCGCATGGTAGGCTTAGTGTAATTACCCGCAGCATTTATATTGTCACCACCTTTAGCCATTCCTTTAGCCTTATTCTTTTTAGAAATAGCTATGGCTGCTTGTTGTGCAGGTGTCTTACTTACTTTACCACCCTTACTGTATCCAGATGCGTAGATGGCTTTACCTTGGCGTTCAGCAGCCGCTTTGGTTTTGTATACCTTACCAGTCTTACCCCAACGAAATCCATCCTTTACTTTGTGCACTGGCATTAAAGACTTACTCCTGTTTTAACTTTGTGGCAACTGGGTATAGCTATAATCCCCTTCTTTAATAGACTTTCACCGAAAGATAAAGCATCATCTATGCATTCTTGCTCTGTAGAAAAGGACTGATTTTTTATCATAACGTTGCACGAAAATACAGTTGGGTTAGCACAAGCTAATACAATAGCTATCCACATCACATTTTCTCTTCGTCCATATCCATGTCTTTACATTCCCATGCTTGACAAGAAGCATCCTGAGAACACATGAAATTAAATTTTAGGCAAGCTCCTTGATCCGATTCACCATTTAGAGCTTTAAGAGTTCTTGCCCTATTGTCAAAGTAATCACAGTTACCACACTTCTTTAGTTTAGCGTATTCGACTTCCTTGTCCCAAGCCTTCGCTAATTCCTCAACGGAAGCTCCGTACATCCAGTACTCTTCCGCTCTCTTCTTATTCTTTGGGTCTACTTCAGGTGTAGCCCCTAGCATTAAACCAATTTTCATCATGATCCTTTTACCCACTTCTTAGAACTTGATTTAGTTTTAGAGGGACTCCACTTAACACGATCAGCCCAATACGCAGCAGATAACTTACCCTTACTAATGTTTTTTGCATGGCGAGATTTAAATGCTTCTCTCTGCCCAGCAGTCTGATTTGTTTTAACGCCTTGCTGCCCAAATCTAATGAGCTTGTACTTACCACCTTCAGAGGCCATAACAACATGCGACTTAGTAGGATGCTTAGGAGTTCTCTTAGGTTTGTTTACCCCTGAGAGTCCTTCCCTTTCCATAATCGCTTTTACTTTTGCTGGTATTGCCATTCTGTCCAATCTGTGAGGGGAATAAGGACGGTTCTCTATTTACCCCCACCAGTTTATTATAAGTTCGTTTTTAAAACTTGCACCGTCAAATTACATTAACTCAAAATGCGGTCCATCAATGAAGGGTCTACGTCCTTGGGATCTACGTAGGTCAATATACTCGTTCATAGCATCTTCCATAGTCCCTACGTACCTAGTGATATCCCCTACTGACCAGGCGGCTCCCCACTTAATGGGACATCCTATCTCATTGGCTGCCTCTGCCATTGCATCAGCTATGTCATCATAAACATTTATTTCCCAGATAACATCAGAACCATCATAAGCTACTAAGTCTACTGCGTGGCTATACCCGTCATCTTGGATTAAATGCTTAGACTTCATGGTCTGGCTGCGACCTGAAGCATATAGCTTCTCTTGCTCTGCTAAAGTTCTGACCCCATACGTTACACCAAAGTCTACTTCCGTTAGCTCGATAGCTCTCTGAACAGTTGCTACCATATCGGGATGTACACCCTCAAGTTTCTTTAGGGATCTGTTACTTAATTTAAACGTCATCTTTCTTCCTTCTAAACGGTAAAGAAACTAAGTTGTATAACCCTTGGCCTATCTGTGTAGGTGTTGGAAGTAACCAACCAAGAATAAGAAGGAGCATAACCCAAACAGGTATATTCGTATTTGTTATACTGAAGTCCTCTACCGTCCCTGTTTCTATTTCCTTTAAGATCTCTGTAGTAATAACATCCCTACCAGCGTTATTACTTTGTTCTTCCTCATAAGTAACTACAGCTTGTTTATTTTCTTTACCTACTTGAGCATTAGAATTAACTGTTGGTCCACCACCCCCACCACCAAAGAACGGCAGACTCGTTAATCCACAGCTAGATAATAGTAGGATCAGGCATAAGCTACCTATCGTCTTTTGACTTACTGACATAATTTGTTTTACTCTCACCGTTGACCCATATGCCAAAGCAACCAGTAAGAGCACCCATACAAACAGAGACTAATCCAGCTTGCGCATTTGAGGGATTCTCAAGAGCCATGAACCAGAAGACTGACTTATACGTCAAAATAGTTACAACTAACATCATCAGCCTAGGCAGTATCTGCCACTGGTCTAAGACTGTTTGTGCTCTTTCTCCCATTCTCTTTCCCTGTCTGGATCTAATACGTTATACCTATCGAGCATTCCTTCCAAGTACATAGACCTTTCCATTCTATCAAGACTTACCCACTTACCAGAATACTGATAGTATGCCTCCCTAGCATAGAAGACTGAACTGTGGGGGATATGTACTCTTCGTAGTACTCTTTCGCTACCATTAGCTAAAGCTTTATAGAACTCTTCTATTACTTTGTCAGATTGGTAGTACTTAACTCTTTTAGACATTTATAAACCAATGCACCACTAGTTGTATGGAAGGAAACTCTTCTGTCAAGAGAAAATGCAAAGACTAAAATTATTATTTTACTTTTGAAGATAGAAGAGATAAGAAGGCTAACAGACCTACTGTTAGTAAGACTAGTAGTATTATAAGTATAATAAGTATAATAAGTATAAAGACTACTAGTATCTTCTAACAGAATAGCTGTTAGTAATAGCTTATAAGTAAGTACTAATAGCTTTACTACCAGTATATACTAACAGTAATAATTATAAGCTATACCCGCCCTTCTGTCAAGCACTTTCTTTTATTAATTTAATCACGAATTGTTACAGAATGTTTCAACTATGTTACATCAATGCTTTTTTACAAACAGTGTTAACCATAATCGAGCAAAAGTGGTTAACAGGGTATTATACTACCCCGCTGTCAAAGGTCATGTACATATAGCGCACACCCCCCGGGTGGCCCACGCCCGGGCATCCACAGGTAGTATACGACACTCGGCTCGATATACTATAAGTTGTATAGTTTAATATTAAACTACTAGTATAAAATACTTTAGTATTAAACCAAATCTATCTACGGATAGTTTAACGTTAAACTATTTCTAGTGGTATTTCGTTTAATGGTGAATTTTTTCAGGCTGTGATCACAAATAGTAAAAGCATCTATAAACCCCAAGTATTTTTGTGATCACATTCCGGGTGCTCGATGCATTTTGTGATCACATTTGGCTCGATCAACTTTAGCGATAGCGCCGGGCTGCTCTAGGTTGTATTGTTTAATCGTTAAACTAACCTGCCTTGCGGTTGTATTATTTCAGTTTTGAAACATTTTGTGATCAAGATTTTTCTCTTTGTTTTCAGCTGCTTACAAGAAAGTTTTTTGTGGTACTCTTGAAAGAAAATTTTCCTATAATAATGTGTCTGGAAACAATCAAACCGCAACACACAAACACAAGGAAAAACAAAATGAACATGCCCGTAAGAAAAGATACTTTGGGAAAAGCTTTGGAAGTTTTGAAGTATACGGACGCAACACGCATTGCATTGAAAGAAATGAAAGAACATTGTGATAGTGATCAATTCATAAAAGATTGCAGAAAGAAAGCTTGGGAAAAAGTAAACGCTGCAATCAAACCAAACGGCCAGATTAACTGGTCAAAGCTTCCAAAACTTATCGGACAAAACACAAAGATAAGCAAAGATGTAGCAAGCTTACAAACTGATCTAGAAATATGGGGTTTATCCTTAGCGCCGCATTTTATTAGTGGCTTTAATACTTGCAACGGTCTTTCAAACGGTTGTGCCAAAGCTTGCCTCATGTTCACTGGCATGGGACAAAAATTCATGATAGCGGCAGATGGTGAACACAAAGTGGCGGTTGCCAGAATAATTCGCACAATACTTTGGTTTAAATATCGTGATCAATTCAAGGCGCGGTTGTTACGTGAAATAGAATTGAAGGCGCAAGCTTTAAAGAAAAATAATATCGCTATGGCATTTCGCCCGAATGTTTTTAGCGAAGTAAAATTTGAAAAGCTTTTTCCAGAATTATTTGATCTATGCGCAAGCTTAAACATAAAAGCTTATGACTACGTAAAAGACATAAACCGCATTGTAGAAAATCCGCGCAAGGATATCTATTCAATGACTTTTAGCCTATCCGAAAATAACGCTTTGTTTATTCCAACGGCGTTAAAGCATGGCGCAAATATTGCGGTTGTGACTGATATTCCAACCAATAAAACAAAGGATAAGAAAGCATATAAGCACGCTATACCGTCAAAGCTTACCATTGAAGGCATAACGCTTGCGACAATTGATGGTGATAGCCACGATGCAAGATTTCTTGATGAAAAGAAAAACGCTTTCGTAGTATTGCGCGGTAAAGGGCAAGAAATACGCAAAGATACAACAAACTTCATGCGCAAAGTATTTGCCGCATAATATCTCAAACCTAAAACAGAAAGGAAAGAACCATGTATTTTATAGAACATAAAACGGGGCGCCATTATGACAGTGAACAATGTTTGAAGATTATGGTGCGAGACAATGCACACTGGGATGATCGCTTTCTGAAGCACGATATAACTTTCTGGGATGCATCACGTAAAATTGTCGGATGTATAAACTTCGAAACATCAGAAGACCGTGATGA
>Ga0208644_1003473_pt1 | contig 12245 bp, 14 predicted proteins | sample VirMetDEL_Nov_18_FD_184517 | JGI IMG/M metagenome (GOLD analysis project Ga0208644, IMG submission 184517) | Aqueous microbial communities from the Delaware River and Bay under freshwater to marine salinity gradient to study organic matter... | ecosystem: Environmental > Aquatic > Marine >... | reverse complement strand
CCTGGGAGATAATTAGGCATGTTTTTTAGACCCTTTTCAAACATACCTTTTACCGGCTCTTTAATGCTTCTGGATAATATAGCTGGAGGTACAAAAGGTAAAAGTCCCGTTAAAGCTAATCCAACATCAGTCCAGGGAATTTCCCCAGTTTTGTTGTACTCTTCTGCAATATTAACAGCGTCAGCATAAGCGCCAGTAATATCACCGACAACTGGAATAAAGGAAGTAGACAAAGCCACTTTATCTCTAGTTGGCATATTTGATATACTAGTTAAAATATCATCGAACATTCCCATTATTTCATTCCCAATACTTTTTGAATATCCTCTTCACTTTCGTTTGCTGCATACATCTCATCTACAACATCATTGATAATTGTTGATGCGATTGCTGCTGCCCTCGCTGGATTTTTACCGCCAACGCTATCTATTTCCAGTAATTTACGAACATGCTTCGGACTTGTTGCCATACGAGCTAACATTACAGGGCCCATCAATACTCCTGCTAATGAAGCTCCTGCTGTAGTAACATCCATTAAACCCGTGCCAACAGCGGCAACAGTTCCCGCACCAGCGGCATATTCCCTTGATCGAAGAAATAGTGTCGCCAATCCACCTTCCGGTTTTTTAGCTGCATTTGCCATTAAATTAACAGTTTGTCGGAATGTTCCATAATCAGCACCTAAAACTGCTTTTGTTGCTGCTTGAAAATCAGCATTTTTCTTGAGATTTTCTGCGAAACGTGAAAAAGATTTAATATCTAATTCAGCCGTCTCTGATTTTGGGAGTAGGTTTTCAATATAATGACGTTTAATAACACTTTTTGCTTCATCAGCGGTTTTAAATGGTAAACTAGTTGTATTTAATCCGGGAGTTGCGTATGCTTTATCTAATGATTTCATGATGGCTCGTATGTTTTCCGCCTTAGTTTGTTGAGTTAACATAGAACCAAGAGCAGCATATGAATCCTTTTGAGCATTTCTAACAAAAGATTTATTTATATCCGGAAACACTAAAGATTCAAATTCTCCGTAACTTTTTTGTAAATCTACATATTCTTTACGAAGAGCCGGGTTTTCTCGGGACATTCTTAAACGTGTAAAAGCTCTAATTCTCTGCGATAAATTTGTTAATTCCCTGGCAACAGTTGGATCAAATGAAGCTGATCCAAAAGAAGAAACCTCATTAATTTTTTTAGAAACATGTTTTTCTAAATCAATTAAAAATTTACCAGATGCTGTGTCCACATTTTCAGGTATTAAATCAGCAATCTCTTTTATAACATTTAATGTTTTAGAATTTAAAGTTGAATTACCTAATTCATCCTTAAATTCTTTTCTTTTACCGTAAGATAAAATGGAGTTACGTAATGATTTAGCATTAATAGTAAATTTAGACGCCTCTTGCCCTATTTTTTCAAGTGCAGTACCATAATTGGCTATATTAGCTCGTCGGGCTTCATTTAACGTGTCCATAATTCCTTGTCCAACAAAAGAACTTTCTACTCCCGGGCTTGTACCGCTCAATAATTGAGATTGACGGTCTTTAACTAAATCAATAATTTTTTGTTGGTTTTCTTCAAATACGTTTTTACCCAAAATACCTGTTCTTGCTAAAAGCTCTTTAGTAATTTCAAATCGTGATGCAACACCCGGCCCTAATTGAGATGGTGCCAATGACGCACCGACTGTTTCAGCCAATGCTTGCGATTCTCCAATTTCTGGAGTAACCCTACTTTCTGGTGTAATGTTTCCAGCTTTAATTTTGGCAACAATATCTTCCGCTGGTGTACCCTTGTTTAAAGCGTTTTTAATACTGTTCCAAATTGGTTTACCGATAAACTTACCAAGACCTAATGTGGCCACATCAATACCAAGTGATTGACCGGCCTCTGTTAACGCTTTAACAATGTCAACATCGTTACCGGCTGTAATATCAGAGGTTGCGGAACCAATTCCCGATCCTAAAGCTCCACCGACAATTCCACCCACAAGAGCGCCGCCTGGAATTGGCGTAGCCGCGCCTACAATAGCTCCAGCTATTGAACCAGCAATTCCAATAGGTAAACCTTGATTTTCTACAAGATACTTAACCACATTATCATATGTCAAATCTTCACCAATTTCTTTGAATGTAGAGATGACACTATCAATAAACCCTTGATCTGGTTTCGGGGCCTGTGGACCAGAGTTAAATCCAATTTTTTGATTAAATTCATTCCTATCCATATCAGAATAATTAGCCTTATAAAGCTTATCAGCTAATTCTTGATCCGATAAATCAGAATATTCTGGATATTTAGAGCGGATTTCATCTAAAGTCATTACGTAATTCCTATCGAATTTTCAATGGATCGGGCTTTTTTTGGTTTTTGTTCATTTGAATCCTTAAATACTCATTGAATGAAGCTACAGTACCGTTCGGATTGTTGGCAAAATAAATGCCAGCTTCAGCTTCTTTTTCAAATTTTTGGATCAAATCTGTAATAATGCTGATATTAGCAAATTGAGACTGTTTTAAATTTGCTAATGCTTTACTTAATTCCTCTAAATCTTTATCTGTCGGTCTAGCATCCATAAGTCTTTTAAGATTTTCAACTAAAAATCTTTGAGATTTTGTTCTAAACTCCGCTTCATCTTTAGGTTCTACCCCAAAAAATCTTTTTACTTCGTTAATATTAGCAGCCAAACCGCCACTTTTAATTTTCGTAGCAAGAGATAATAATTCTCTAGTTTGTGGAAGTACCTGTAAAGCAATATTTCCAGCTTTAATAAATTCATTAGCATCTCGAATTTGAAGTTTACCCATTTCTGCTGCGTTTACTACTCTAGCTCCTTCTGGATTAAATTCTTTTCCGTCGGGATTTCCACTTAATAAAAACATTATTTTTTGACCATCGTCAGTAAATGCAGCTTGCCAAATATTTCCTTTTGCATCTTGCATTAGCGGTCCTTCAAATTTTAATTTAGCCTTTTTATTGGCGTCATTTCTAGCAGCTTGTAATTTAGCTAAATTTCCAATTTTTGCTACGTCAATTTCTTCTCTTTTAACATTTAATCCTGCTCGTTGTCCATAGATTTGTGCAAATTTAGCTGCTTCGTCCATATAACCCATATTAAGTAAATCATCAATAATAATATTAGCTTCTTGTTCAGAAATACCATCTTTAGAAAAATCTTGATATTTCTTCATTAGGGTAGCACGATCAGTTTCACGTTTTAAAGCTTTAGTCATGCGGGGGTCTTGGCCTAATCCGGGAAAAATTTCTTTAGCTCCGGGAATTAATCCGGTTAATCCACCCACTATTCCGGAAATGGCTTCCGCTTGCTGTTGCCCTGCTTTTGCAATTAGAGACGAAAAATAATCACCACCGGAAGCTAAATTGTCGGCCATTGCTTGACGAATTCTAGCATCACGTTCTTTTTGTAATAATCCCCTTACGTCAGCGGGTGTCATGCCGCCAAATAGACCCTCAATACCGTTAGCCATTTATCATAACTCCTTTAATTTTATACACTTTTATAATCCACCACCAGCGCCCGGCCCATCCGGATCGCCACCATCTGAACCATCCGAACCATCCGAACCATCCGAACCATCCGAACTGGAGGGATCACTTGGAGAAGTACCATCCAATCCCGCATCAACTTCGGCACCAACTCCCTCGGGATAACCACCCTCATCCGGTCCCATGCCACCAAGTGGCTCTACTCCTTGCTGCCGTGCTTCATCAATCATTTCCTGGGAATAGTTTTCTTCTCCGTAACCTACTGGAAGTCCTGTACCAACTGTACCAAAACCACTAAATAATCCAATTTCTGCTAACTGTGACTCTAACTCCTGTAAAGCTTTTAAACCCATTTCATCTTCAACTTCTTGAAAATTTAATGGAACCTCATAGGCATATTCTTTAGCTGCTGCTTTATTTGCAGCTATTCCTAAAGCCTGTAACGCACTAAAGACGTTAGAAACGGGAGTTAGACCTAGTAATCCAAAACCCACTCTTGCCATAGTTTGATCTTGTGCATTTGCAAATCCAAATTCAGCAACATTAGCTAATTCATTTAGTGAAAGTCCAGCAAAATTAATTCCCGGTGGTGCCGGTGTTCCTCCCGGACCTTCTCCGCTTGGATCACTTATGATAGATTGCCCAATTTCATCAAACAAACTATATGCTCCAGTAGCCACTGGAGATGGTCGATTTAAATAGTATGATGAGTTTTTTGCAGCGTTTTGACGTTCGAGTAACCAGTTAGCTAACCAATCTGGAACATCATAACCCATTAAACCACTTACGGCCATAAACAATTATCCTTATGATTTTAGAAGTGAATTTGCAATAGCATTTAATGTCATTCCTGTTGAGGAAATAGCTTCTGCTTTATTTAGACCTGTAAGTGCGGCTGTACGTGCTTCCAAAGCTGGAGCATAAGCAGATGTAATTTGTCCCGCAATACCCCTACCAAGTTCAGCTTGTCTTATTGGAGTCTGAATTAATTGTAGAGCTTGGTTGATATCAGCAGTTTCACGGCCAAGTAGAGTATTAATTAGGGCCTGAGCTTGACTAAACGATTCTGTTTGTCGTTTAGCTTGATCTTCTAGAATTGCAGTTTCTAATGCTTGTTTTTGTAATCCTCCACCTGTAGCGCCCAATAATCCCTGGCTTAACAAACGAGTTTCTAATGCTGTTCGTAAACGCTCTCTTTCCGGTTGTCTATATGATTCACCCATTTGGTAAAATACATTTCCAGCCGTAAATGGATCAAGTCCAGCTAATTCACCAACTTGTTGACCAAATAATCCAGAACGTGATAACAAACCCCCATAAATATTTGAAAGTTCCGGAGATAAATTTAATAATGCTGTTTTAGCTTCTGGATCAAATTGTGCAGTGCCAGCTAATGATCCCACTGAGTAAGGAACTCCTTGTGCAGCAGCATCAGCAGCAGCAGCTTGTAAACCAGCGGCTTGTGCAGCAGCAGCATCCCTAGCTGCCGAAGCAGTTTCTTGAGCGCCTAAATAAGAAAGCCCGCCACCAATTACAGTTGGTGCTAAACCTGTTACAAAATTAGATACACCTGCTGGTGTTGTGGTGCCTGATCCAAAAACAGCATTAACACCAGATGAAATCCAATCAAATAAACCCATTATTAATTCCTCTCAATTTTATCTTATTTTACCTTGTTTGGTCAATAACATCGTATTAACTAAACTTGAATAGTTTCCGTTGACTTCTGTAGCCATTTTAATTCTAATTGTTTTACCAGTTCTACCCAATGAAACTTTATATTCTTTTGGACCTTCTGGAGAAGCATATTTTGCAGCACCGTATAATGAATTTAATTTACCGTATAGATAAATAGTTCCAGTAGTACTTAAGGTAAATGATTTAGTAAATGGAGTTCCAATTTCATAATCTTTAAAAATAGAAACTTCAGAGGTTGCCCCTCGACCTCCCGTAATTGTAAATAAACCGGATTTGACAATTTTTGAAATCTGAGGTAAATTTAAATCTAACCAAGAAGTTTGAAATGTGTATGTATAATTAGAATTTGTAGCAACCCAATCTGCTCCTACAAGAGCTAAACTTACATCGTAATAATCCGAATATTCTGCAATAGAATTGCTTAAACCCATAAATAATTTACCATCAAGAGTGCTTAATCCGCATATAGGAGACGAAGAAAATGACCAAGTTGTAACCCTTGGTAACTTTGCCTGACTTGGTAAAGCAAAATCAAAAGCATATGCTTTATTTTCATCTGGAATAAAAGTTAAAACTAGACCATCTTCTTGAAAATATACGCTTTTAATATTAGCAACATTAGCTGATGCTAAAAGTCTTGTTAAATCATTTCGAACTGAAAAAGATAAATCTTCAATTGGAGATTTACCGTCAGTTGTGGTAATACGTTTAATTGACATTAAACCTTCGTAGCTTAAGAATAAGACATCTGTTCCGACATATAAAATATTGTCTCTACCAGCTAAACCTACGCCACGAATAACTTCATCTAAAGCTAGATTATTAGGATCATCTGCATTGTTATAAATAACAATATTTTGTTTACCAAAAATAATTAACTGATTCATAATTGCGGAGAAACCCACAATTTCATCATTACCCCAAACACTTTTTAAATCAATAACACCAGCGGCACCGCCAGTTAATTTTTCACCGATTAAGTTGTCCGAATAGAATACAACGCCAGGAGCTTCGGTTACGCCACCGTACCACATACGTCCAAAGTTTCCTAATGAACAAGAGGGATCAAATGTCGTAATTCCAGATGGAGCGGCGTATGCTCCTAAATCGTCAATATCATACCACGATGTTCCATCAAAGTTAATTACTTTATGAGAGTTCTGAACACCCCATAATTCATCGTTAAAGTTAACCCACTGCCAATCTGAATTTGTAATGGTTTGGGGAGTTCCGGAAAAAGATTGAACAGTTAAATTATAAGGCGTAACTGAGGTATCTAATTTGTAAATATTACTTCCGGAACTTAAATAATATTCTCTTGTCCTATTTGGTTTGATATAACCAGCAATAGATTTAATTGGGTTAGCAACTGTTTTAGAAACTTGTTTAATACCCTTTCGAGATGCAATACGGCCCTGATAATCAAATACTACATTATCAGCTAAAGTTAAAAATTCTGGTCCTAAAGTGCTATCCGGAGATTGTGTATTTAATCCAGCACTTCCCAGATTTTTTAAAACAACAGGTTGAACTGGTTTAACTGGCATACCAAGTTGTCTCGTTTACTGAACGATTTTCATCTTGAACAATAGCATCATGTAATGCCCCCTGAAAACTTGCTAAGGCTGGAGATAAACCTGTTCCCCCATCCTCTCCGCGTTCACTTAAAGCTAATGCGTACGCACCTAAAATAACCACATATTCAGATACTGTTAGCGTATCTGTAGCATTTGTTAAATCATCTTGAGGTTGAACAGCGTGAATACGAATATTATAAGCTGCATCTGGAGTCGGCCAGAATGAAATTTGATTGTTGTTGGTTAAACGGTAATACATCGGAGAGCCATTTTGGGTTGTTCCAATATATTGGTAGCGATAAAACAACTCATCACTCATCTGTGTCAATACAGCGTCATTGCTATCATCAATAACTTGTAAAATTCTGGACCTATCATTTAAATTGGACATTGTATATGTTACTGTTCCATTGCTGGTTGTTACAGTTTGAATGCTTCGTAAACAACTCCAATTCCAAGCATCTTCTACAAGATGTTTAGATTCATTGACAAGTTCCGAAATTAACTTTTGATATTCATCAATATCTGATGAATCCAAAATAGCCCCTGACCAATCTGATGTAATAGTATCTTCTCGTAAACGAGTCAAAACTTTATTAATAATTTGACGATAAGCCATTATTTTGATACCTTCTTTATCTTTTCGTAGGTTCTCATACCACCTAATCCCAACATACCTAGCATGACAGTAAGTAAACTATCCATATCAAAAGCTATAACTGGTGGTACAAAATCTAAATAAATTGAAGCAACTTGAATTAAAGGTAGTCCAACAAAGTGCATACAAAATGCCGTTCCAGAAGTCCATCCAATAAATGGTCGCCAACCGGCTATAAAAACGGAACGATGCGCCGCTTCCTGTTTATTTACCTCTAATTGAGCTAAATCAGCGGCTAATAATGAATCTCTTAATTCTTTTTCCGCTTTAATTTTTTCTTGCGGATCGGGAATAAATTTATTTATAATTTTTAAACCAGCGCCGATTGCATCATCTAAACCAAAAGCCATTACCTAAGCTCCCAATGTGGCATGTCCCACTTCCATAAATCATATCCCCAACGTAAGTTACTTACGTTAACAGTCTTACAGGCTTCTTTGATTACCTCTGATAACTCTATAAACTTATGAGTATTCTCCCAGTCAATGGGATAAGGAACAATATCAACAGCTAATGATGGAAACGAATTATGTTTTGAATTTGGGTATTGTACTTTACTGGCTCCAGACTCAAAACACTCTTGTTGTTTTTCTTTAGACCGATAACCTTCAACTATTGAAAAATCATAATGTTTGATTGCTTCTTGTAAAACCAATTGAATATTGGGATCACAAGTTTCCAATCTTTCTAAGCTTTTTGCACCAAAGGAAGGCATTATTTTTTCTTTCGTTTCTTAGGAAAACCGGCTTTCATGTTTGAGTAAGCTTCTTTGCTAATTGTACTTTTAGATTTTGGCCTAGAAATACCTAATTTTTTACGTTTATTAATATTAGCGTACAAACCTTGTTTTACCATTTTTTACAACTCCAGTATCGGGCTGAAAGTTTATCAGGTGGATTTGTATCACATTTGTGTCTAGCCCTAAAACTTTTTCTTCGTGCCGGTTGATCTTTTTTAATTGTCATATTTGGATCACCAAAACGGATTAATCGAATATCATTGCCATCTTTTGCTAACACAGCAAATTTTTTAGATTTTCCGGGTGTACGTTTAGGTTTATTATATCCCGAAAAAGTTTCATTTCTATACTTTATAGTCATTTCTTTTTAGATTTTTTCTTTTGAGATTCTTTAGCTTTTTTAGCTGCTGCATAACCAGCTTTTGTATATGGATAATGTTTTCCTGCAACTTTAGGCATGTTATTTCTCCTTATGATCTTTGTATAAAACATACAAACGGCTACAAACAAGAATAAGTGTTACTACTGTTATACCAAATTGCGCCCATTCTTCAAAAATATGTAACCACCACGGCATTGTTAATGCTGGTGTTGCAATGGCTCCATCAATTATTAATTTTTCTTTCATACTTATTCTACTTTAGGATGTTTGCCATTGTGCATGGTAATTAATTTTGAGATATCTTTTTCAGCCCTGTCAATACGTGTAATAATATTAGACATTTCTCTGTGCCTTGCTGCTTCATTAGAAGGGTCCATCATCTTGGCAAGCACTCCAAGCTTTTGTGCTTGCGTTTCAATTTGAGTATGACCTTTATCAAGTCGTTGATCAAATGTCCGATATCTAGCTTCTAAATCATGCAGCATTTCCACAATATTTTTAATTTGTGATTGCGCTACAGCCGCTGCTCCAGCAACACTAAAAATAATGCCACCGATTGTGACAACCAATCCAATGTCAATTGAGCCTTCCAATTTACCATACTCTCATATTAGATTTAGGACCAAGCTTTTTTCTATGCTTTAGTCCTGCTGGCTTTGTGCGCCGCTTGATGACTTTGCGGTAACGCTTTTCGTTGCTAACTTTTTTAGCCATTACCGCGCCCTCGCCTGTGACACACCTTCTCCACCGAACGGATATTCAGCGAAGGCCCAAAAGGCGTGATTTTGAGCAGATGTATTAATATCTCCAGCCGCTTGACGTAGCTTGAAAGCGTTGGATAGAGCATCTATCTGTGCAGACGCCCCTGTTGTTTCTGCGACCGCTGCATCTGTAAGCAACAGATTGTCCCAGACGTTGTACGGATTGCGTTGTCCCGTCCACAGATACCTATTCGATCCTGCTTTGGTGAGATTATGAATGGTGACAATTGCAGGGATGAAGCCAAGATAGTTTAATGGCCCGTCTGTTGATGAATTTCCAGCATAACCATCAAATCTGGAAAACCCTTCTATTTCGGCAAAGGAATATACAACATATGTTCCTGTCGGAAGACCCGAACCTAAAACAGTATTCGTCGTCGTGTGAGCACCCCATGTATTCGCGAGGTTCTGTTCTGGAAGAATACCGTCAAGCGAAGTCCAGTAGTCTGTGTCGTTGGTCATTGTGCCTTCAACAAAAACATACCAAGTTCCTGTGCTATCGGTCCTCTTGGCCCAAACCATTTTCGGCTTTTTAGCCATACCGTGCGCTACGTTGGTGCTTCCTCCATTAGTGTGAGAAACGGAAGCGTTAACGGCAATTCCATAAGTAGCGTTAATTCGCCAACGCATTAAAATGAAAGTTTCTCCGCTGTCGTTGTAACCATTCGCGCCTGTGCCAAGTGTGACACCAGAGTCGATAAACGCCGTGACACCATTAGCTTCGGTGCTTTCTGCCGCGTCTGTATCGAAATTAAGCTTTTTGGTCGCGCCTCTTACGCTATCAACAACTTTCCATTCATCAGCTTGACTCAAATTTTTAATCACGGCGATTTGTCCATCACCGCCCCAATCAGTACCAGTGATGTTGGTCGAACCTGTGCTATTTCCTGTATATTCGATGACTTCAAAGCCGTTCGTGCCTACCGTGACGGCGGGTGCTGGAAGGTTGGCGGTGCTAATTGCCTTCGCGCCAGATGGAGGTGTATTTGAAAATGCTGACTGGCCAAAGTTATAGATGTGGTCCACACTTCCACCTTGGTAGATTTGTGAAAATGGGAAGTACGGTGCAGCGATCCCGCTAATATCAACAGTGCCGCGTGCTGTTCCGCCGATGATTAGCTCTAACGTCTGATTATCCGCGTCAAGGTCAAAACCGATCACATCACCCGTCGTATGAGAACCTGTCCAGTATGTCGCGCTTGATGTGCTTTCATTATACTTACGGAAGGCTGTACCACTGTAGTCAAAAACAAAAGCACCAGCGCCACCGCGATTCGACAAAGTATTGAAGCCACCGCCGTCGCCTATGATGCCGAAACTGTCCCACCCATTGCCAGAGAACACATGCTGCATTTCCCAATACCATCTGCCCGATGACACACCTATCGTACCAAGGACATCGTTCCATGCGGCGGAGGCGTCATTTTCAGCCTTTGTATTTCCCAAGCTGAGGGTAATGTTACTGTCTTTGTTAATGGGCGACAGGGTGGCGTAGTTCCCCAAATCATTCGCCGCATCGTCAGCAGGACGATCAGAAGTGGAGTTGGCGGGTGACATGCTGATTGGCGTGAAGTCATTGCCTTGCGAGAAGAACTGAATCTCCCCCCAAGTCACAGTGTTGGAAGTAAAGCCATCCAATACGACACGATGATATTGGTATGCAGTTGTAATGCCGGGGGTTAGTTCTTGATAAGCAGAGGCGTCATCGTCGGTGAAGGACGTTGAACCAAGCGTGACTTCTTCACCAGACCATGCGCCTGTAGTCGATCCTTCCAGTTTGTAGTTTACCGTGCTGGAATAACTATCAATGAAATTGGAATTATCGAAGCCAGACTTACCATATATGCGAACCTTAGTAATTGATCGGGTAACACCTGTTCCCCAATTCTTCCCAGCATAGACAGAAGTTGCAGAAGATTTCTGAGCGTAACCAGATGAAGTAGACCCATCAAAAATGCTGCTTTCGCTGGACGTAAGATCGGAGATAATCGCGCCAAAGCCAGCGTTAATGATGTTCTCTGTTGTTACGCCAGAAGCATCTTTCCCAAGGTCGGCGCTGTCGGCGAAGTTGAGCCAATAACCGTTTGTTCCAAACGTCAGACCGGAAGGATCAATCGGAACCCAATTGCCGTTGGCATCAAACTCGCCAAAATCGGTAATATCAACATCACCGTTTTGGATTGAACTGCCATCCAACTGAATAACTTCGGCAAGATAAAATGGATTGTATGAAGGTGTTCCAATGTCATAACCCCAACTATGTGGGACAGCGGCGTTAACCCATGAACCGCCAGAACCGCCACTCATTGTAAGGTCCGTATACAAATAGGTTTGTTGAACACCGTTAACGTAAATGTCGTGTTCGTTAGTGGCGTAGTTGTGTGAAACGACAATGTGATACCAAGCGGAAGTGTCTCTAAAACGGGCATTGGTCCTTACATCGTAGTCAGTTGTCGGGGTGGTAATCATCCCGAAACTGTCTAGGGTAGCGGCGTTAGCATGGCCGGAACGTTGCCACGTAAGGGACGATACCATGTTGTATGGGTAAATGTTGGATTGGGCTTCAAAGAAAACGGTGTTGTTATTTCCTTGTTCAACAAGTTTTGTCCAAAACGAAATAACCCAACGTTCGCGGTTTCCTGCGACACTAGGTGTCCATTGTAAATAATTCGACGTGCCATCAAGCCAGATCGCGCCAGCAGGGACGTAGCCGCCGGTTGTAGGTATACTTGCTGGTACAACAAACATTAGCTTGCGACTTCTTCAGCTACAACTTCTTCAGCTACAACTTCTTCAGCTACTGGTGGGTTCCATAATGTTTCTTCGGAAACATTAAACTTTGAAACTTCATCATCTGATAAACCTACAATTACAGCTTCAATTTCATCCGATTTTGACCGAATGGCTTTAGTAGACCCCCACA
>Ga0208644_1003472_pt1 | contig 12245 bp, 26 predicted proteins | sample VirMetDEL_Nov_18_FD_184517 | JGI IMG/M metagenome (GOLD analysis project Ga0208644, IMG submission 184517) | Aqueous microbial communities from the Delaware River and Bay under freshwater to marine salinity gradient to study organic matter... | ecosystem: Environmental > Aquatic > Marine >... | reverse complement strand
CGTGCATCGGGCTGTTTAGCGACGGCTGGCGGATGTACGTGGCCGAGGACAACATCTCGGTGGAGCGCAGTGTCACGCACGAGCTGGGGCATCTGCTGGGCGCGTGCGAGGGCCACCCGCTGGGGCTGGACCACGGGCACTGCGGGGAGTTCTTCGCGGCGCAGGGGCACGAGTGCGGGGGCTAGGGCTGCTCGCTGTCCGCGTCGTCATCCGGCGGCTCTGTGTCATCAGCTGCCGCGCCACGGACGCTACCGGCAGCGCTCCCCATGACGCCGTACGAATGAAGGATCGAGCCGGCCCGGCGCCACATCTCGTGCTTCTTGTAGTAGTCGTACCAGCGCTTGAGTAATTCGGCGCGGGCGTCCAGTAGAGCAGCGCACCGCTCTCGCTCTTGCCTGCGCTCGTAGTCGAACAGCCGTGCGATGTAGGCTGCGCGCGCGGCGCGGTCCGCCATCCCGTCGAGCTTGTCCAGGATTTTCTCGGTTCGGTCGTCCATCTCGCTCATCTCCTCTCGTACTCGTCCTGCAACTCCTTCACTGCATCAATCTCAAACGCCCGCCGCTGCTCCCGCGCCCATCCCTTGAACGGCCCCCACGTCAGCGCGTGAATGCTCCCGTGGCACCCGCGCACGCCATCCCCGCACAGGTCCATCGCCTCGCGGTCCGGCGCCCGTAGCGCCATCCCAGCGCCCAGGCGGTGGTGCGGGCTGGTGACACGCGCGCCGCACACGCGGCAGGGCCTGGAGCGCAGCCAGTCGAGGTATACGGGGTCGTCGACTGGGCGCGGCTTGCGGCGACGGCGCTTGATGGGGGTGCGCTTCATGACGGCCCTGACCTCTCGTAGAGCCGCTGTGCGATTTCATCTAGCACCTTCGTTACGATACCCATTTCGTCGTCGGACAGCTCGACCAGCCAGCCCTCCAGCGAGTCGTACTCGTCTAGATAGTGCTGGACCGCAAGGTATGCCGCCTTGTGCGCGAGTCGCCGCAGATCTGCCTTGCTGCGGCGCTTGATGGGCGAGCGCTTCACTCGGCCTCCGGCTCTAGCTTCAGCAGTTCCGTGCTCAACGTCAGACCGAGCATCATCAACCATCGCTCACCTCCACCACATCGAAACAGCCCAGCACCCCGCCGACGCCAGCAGCCACACGTACACGCGCGGGTCCAGCAGCACGCCGGCCCATGCCGCGGCGCTGTAGAGGCGGTGGGTCATGGCCACTCTGAACACGCCAGCACACCCGGCGTAGTTGCCGCCCTGAATCCGTCCAACATCGTTTCATGACGCGAGTCGTCATCGCCGATAAGCCGCGTGCGAGCGGCTTCACTGTCGCCAACGTGCGTCACCGTAGGCGGGTCCGTGCCCCAGTCCCACTCCTCTTCCGGGTCTAGCTGTTCGCACTTAGCAATCAGCCCAACGCAGTCTTCGGCCCTGTGCGCGACCACCCAATACATCACGCCCCCGTCGTCCACTTTGTAGAGGCGGAGGGTCATGGAAGCCCCATCGCTGCGCGCCACGCTGCGCGCGCTGCTCCATAGGTTGAATCGGGAAGCCCAGCGCCGACAATGCCGATCGCTACATCTGCGCACCGCTCCCGCTCGGCCATCAGCGCGCGGGCGATTCGCTCGCAATGGTCGCATGGTTCTGCGCTGTCCTGAGCAGCAGCGAGACGCCCCGCGGCATGGCAGTGGTTGTCGCCGCACAGGTCCCGCGCCCGCTCCATCACGTCATCGGGTATCTCAGCCATCGTCAACCTCGTGGTCGCTCATCCTGGCGATCATCATCATCACAGGCGGCAGCGGATCGAGGGCGCGCTTTGCTGCGTGTAGACGCTTCGAGGCGTTCTCCGGGACCACGTACGTTGTGCAGTGAAACGTATCCCCTGGGTCGCAAGCATCGCGGTCGTCGTCTAGCTGGAAGTCTGCTACCAGCGGGATGTCGTGCTCCTTGCAGATGGCGATGATCTGCGCCATCAGCGGGTTGATCTGTTCGTCGTACACCGCTTCCTTGCTCACCCTCGCACCCTCCTCGCCAGCCCGCGCACGAGCCCCGCACCGTCTCGCGGTCCACGTCGCGCTCGTCCATCTTTCCACCGTTGCACGACGTCACCTTGACGTCAAGTCTCCCACGATCTCTCGCAGCGTGTCTCTGCTCGTTCGCTTTCCCCATCCCGTCTCCTTCAAGTAGTCGATGCCCTTCTTCGCTCGCTCGAAGCTGATGTTCTTGCGCGAGATGCCGTGCTCCTGGAGCTTGGCCAGCTGGCCATAGGTACACAAGCCGACCTCCCTGCGTTTGATGACGGTGGCCATCAGCTTGCGCGCCGCCACTGCGTCCATCTTCTTCAGTTCGCCGCCTGGGATGCCGGCACGCTGAAGCGCTCCGAGCAGCTTTTCGCTGGGCCTCTTGCGGTCCATTCCCACGTGCTGCGGCTTCATCCCGAAGACCCGGAAGGGGTCGTAGGCAATCACCTCGCTCTTGACCTCGGACTCAAGGCTCTGGGCCAGCTGCTGGAGCTCCTCGCGCGCCTTGAGCAGCGCCTCCTGCGGGTCGATGGACTCGTCGCGCTCGCCGGCCTCCCGGACGATGCGCTTGGCAGCCTCCCGCTCTTCGTCAGAGTAGGTGCCGGCGAACACGTCGGTCGGGCTTACAAGGGAGTGTTTCCCGCCGTTGCCGACGAAATCCAGGATGACGCAGTTGGGCTTGGCCGAGCGCGCAATGAGCTCTTTGCGCAGCCACGCCTCGCTGGCGCCGTCGACCCCGTCGACAACGCCCGGCAGCGTCCTGCCGCCTCGCCCCACCATCTGGGTGTAGAGCGTCACGCTGGTGGTCGGCCGGCCCCCGATGATGAGCGACGTCGGCGGGGCGTCGAAGCCCTCGATGGCGACCTCGCAGTTGCACAGGTACTGGTAGTCGCCGTTTCGATACGCTTTCACCATGTCCTTGCGCTCTTCGGGGTCCGTCTCACCCGTGATGCACAGTGCGCTTCCGGGGCGCAGTGCGTTGAAGCGGTCGGCCGCGTACTGGGCGCTTCGGACGCCAGGGAAGAAGGCGATGCCCTGGCGGTCGGGCTCGAGCTCGAGGGTCGACTTGGTGATGTGCTCGACGGCCCGCATCATCGCCAGGTCGAGATCATGGAGGTTGAGACCTCCCTCGCCACGCCCTCGCCGCACGTCCCGCAGGTCGATGCTTGCCAGGTTGACGGCCCGCGCCTCGAACGGCACCAGGAATCCAGCTTCGATGCCGGCGGCGACGTCCATCTTGTACGGGTTGACCGTGAAGCGCCGACCCAGGGACTTCTTGTCTAGCCGCTGTGTAGTCGCGGTGATACCCATGACAGGCACGCCCAGTGCAGTGAGCAGCCGGTCGTAGGAGGCGGTGACGGCGCGGTGAGCCTCGTCGACGATGACCAGGCTGGGAGGACCGCCCAGGCGCACCAGGCGCTCGAGCCTGCGCAGCTCCTCCTTGCCCTGCCAGTCCTTGGAGACCTTGCCCAGGGTCTGCACCGAGCCGACGACGATGCGGGCGCGGTAGGACATGAACTCCGCCTTCTCGAGGTCGACCCACTCGCCGGTCTGGCGCTGGATCTCGGAGCGCGCCTGGTCGAGCAGCTCGTCGCGGTGGGCGAGGAACAGCACGCGTCCCGGCCAGTTGGAGATGACGGCGGAGGCCAGCCGGGTCTTGCCGAGCCCAGTGGCCATGACGACGAGGGGCGACTCGCCGGCCTGGAGCTCGGCCATGGTCAGGTCGTGGGCGGTGCGCTGGTAGTAGCGCAGGCCCTGCGGGTCGACCGCCTCCTCGTCCCAGTCACCCATTAGCGCGACACCCCCGGTTTCGCCCATGGGTGCTTCGCGCACGCGCTGTGGATGCTCTTCAGAAACTGGAGCCCACTCTCTCCGGAGCCCCAGCCATTCGGCGAGTCGAAGCGCAAGATGCCCTCGCTCTCGAGCTTGGTGATGCCCGCTTCCAGAATGGGCAGCAGGTCGCCCGCCGTCTCAGAGCTCTCGACCAGGTCTCCCAGGCTTTCGCCGAGCGCGTACCGCCACATCGGGGACTGGTTGGATGTGTGGTTCTCCGTGAACACTTCCGTGCCGCAGCACGGACAGGTCAGGTAGACGTCGCAGCTCACCAGTCCACCTCTTCCGCTTCCGGGGCCGCCGGCTCCTCGCCCAGCGTCACGACCTCGCCGTCCACGTGAATGCGCAGCGGCTCGCGCTCGAGCAGCTCGGCAGGCACGAACTTGAGCTTGCCCACCCAGCCGGTCTGGTGGCAGTGTTTGCACGCTTCCTGTACCGCGGGCTGCCCCTTGCAGAACGGGCACAGCGACCGGGGCATGAGCCGTCGGAGCATCTCGCCCCGACCCTTGAGCATGTCGATCTCCCGCTTCATCGACTCATCGTTGACGGCGACGTTGCCCGAGTTGCGCACGTGCGTCAGGACGGTGGCTGCCGAGTTGATGCGAAGCTCCGCCAGGCGCAGCGCGCTCGCGACTGCCGACACCTGGGCGAGCCACGCCCTGTCGAGCTCGAGGCCGAAATCCTCGAACTTGCCCATGTGCTTGATGACGTCGCGTCTCGCCTTCTCCTTCTTGCGCTTGGACACGCGATCGATCTCCGCCACCGTCCGCTCTGACAGTCCCATCTGCATCGCCACTCGCTTGCGGGCGATGCCTCGGGCCGTCGTCTTGCGACCGGGGCCAGTGCGCACGCCGCCAGTCAGTGACGGGCGCAGCAGCTCCTCCGACTCGTACTCGTCGATCAGCGAGACCACGTCGTCGCGGTAGTCGATGGGCTCTTCCTGCCTATTGCCCATCGAACAACTCCTCCACCGTGATGCGGCGACCGATGACCACGGACGTGACCACGATGCCGCCAGCCTCGAGCTTCTGCACCCGCTGCCGAGCCGTATCGAGCGCTTCCGCCTCGCTCCGAGAGTACTGAAGGAACACTTTCCCCGAGGCGAGCACGTCCTCCATGATGACGGTGACCCAGGTCATGGCCCCTTCCTTTCCAGCATCTCGGCCACCACGCCGACCAGCGACTCGTTCCAGCCGGGGTGGCCCTCCCACATCGCGTTGACGATGGTGCGAACCACGTCCGGGTCCGACAGTAGCGCGACGCTGTAGCCGCGCCGGCCCAGCTCCGCGGCCAGGTACAGCGAGGCGCGCACGCCCATTGACAAGCACGTCTTGTTGATCTGCTCCAAGGAGCGCTGGATGCTTGTGCTCATGGTTGCTCCGCTTCCTTCGTGTAGTGGGCTCATAGGTTCTTCCACCTGACTTGCACGATGTCGTTGCCTCGCTTCTCGTACTTCGCCAACAGGCCCGGGTGCTCGCGCTCCACCGCGGCCCTGTCCAGCGAAAGCCTCCCCTTCGTCGTGATTGCCGCGTACCGCTTGCCCGACTCCTCGTCGATGACAGGGTGACGGCGAGCGTAGGCGCGCATGTGGTCCTTGAGCACCTTGCCCAGGTCCTCGAGCCGCTTGCTCAGCAGCGCCAGCGACAGCGCGCGATCGTTGGCCATTTCGCCCGAGGCGCCCTCTACGAGCGACTCCAGAGCGCCGATGTCCTGGGTGGCGAGTGCGGCCGGCAGAAGCCACTCCTCGCAGTGTAGGCGGCCGTAGCAGTCGTCGGCGCAGTGACTGCCGGTGCGGGCCTCGCCTTCGGTGTGCGTGGCAGCGTGCTTAATGAGCTCCCAGGCGGTGCGGGCCTCGTCGCTGTCCACCATGATGACTTCCGACCAGTCGTAGGTCGCTTCGGTGCAGGCCCAGATGCCGACACAGAAGCCGTCGCAGCCGTACTTGGCAGCGGAAGCCAGGCCGTAGGCCAGCAGCTGTAGCGACTTCTCGGGAGCCGTCTTCACGGTCCACTCGGTTTTCTTGAGGTCGAGCACGTAGGCGATGCGGTCCCAGTCGCGCTCTACGACCCAGATGCAGTCGGCGTGCCCGACGGTGACGCAGTCGGGGTCGCCTGGCTCGCATGCGCCGCCGACTGAGTTGAGGGCGAGCGTCACCTCGCGGATCGAGTCGTCGTATCGGAGAATGCAGCTCATGGCTTCCCCCGAAGCGCGTCCCTAACGCGCACATAGGCAGACCCCAGCGAGACGATGAGGCAGTGCCCGCCCATGTCTGTGTTCGGCACTCCGATAGTCGTCCAGCCGACGGCTAGCTCGCCATGGTGCCAGACGCGGATGCGCCATGTGCCGTCCCGGCCCTGCTCCATTTCGATTGCCTTTCTCATGCCTTCAGCTCCTCTGGCGACATCACGCGCCCTTCCGTCAGCTCGATAGGCTCCGGCTTGCGCCACCTGCACACCTCGATCGCCTCCTCCTCGGTGAGCTGGCACCACAGCTTGTGCGTCTCGGGGTCGTTGGGCGCCGCTGCCATGGCATGGAAGGCGGAGCCCATGAGGGCGGCCCGGCCTGCCCCGTACTTCGCGCCGAGTTTGGGCGCCTTGGGGCAGAAGCGGGCCACGTTCAGGGAGGACATGCGGTTACCCATTAGCCCCACCCCTCGGTGAACGTTGCGTGCAGTCGGTGTGGTGACGAATGATGCCCATCACGCATCACCTCCGCGCTCGCGCACCATTTCGGCCATGCGCTTGATCGTGGCGTCGGCCATCGCAACAGTGAAGGTGACGTCCGGCTTGCGCGGGTCGGTCCCCGTCTCGCTCTGGACGATGGCCGCAACCGATGCCTTGGACAGCCCGAGCTCCGCTTGGAGCGTGCGGATACGCTCCATTTGCTCTTCGGTGCGGTCCGGGCCGGCGTACGCCTCAGGGTCGGGTTCGACGTGTTCCTTGGCGGCGCGTCGGGCGCTGGGGCGCTTGACCGGCTCTTCGGGCGGGGGCGCATCGTCTGGGGGCGGCGCATCGTCGTCACTCGGAGGCGGGGGCTCGTCGGCCTTGGCCCTGGGAGCGCTCTGGGGCTTGCTGGGCTTGCTGCCGGGAGCTGCGCGCCCACCCTGGCGCTTGGCCGGCTCGGCGTCGCCGCTGGTCATCTCGTCGGCATCTTCGTCGGTCGCCAGGTTGAGCAACTTGGAGTAGGCGTAGCGCTGGACCATGGTCAGGTCGCCGGCCACGTCCTTGATGCCGCCCGAGTAGCTCAGCTTCCACCGAGACGCGAGAAACGCTCCGGAGCTGTGCAGTAGCAGCGTGTTGACGGTGATGGCCTGGCCATCGATGCGGGCGGGCGGTTGAAGCACCGTCAGGCCGTGTTCGCACAAGGCCGGCTCGGTGGCCTCGACGACCTTCGTCATCTCCGCATAGCGGAAGGTGTAGAGCAGGCGGCCTTCCTTCCTCACCTGCACTTCCTTGTTCTTCTCGATGCGCTTGAACTTAGCCTTCGCCTTGGCCAAGTCCGTGAACATCTTGGCGCACTGCTCTGGGGCTCCGAAGATGGCGAGGCCGTCGGACTCGTAGTAGAGCGGCGCGCCGCTGGGGGCCTCTGGGCGTTCGCTTACGAGCTTGCCGATTTGCAGGATCTGGGCCTCGAGCGCGGAGATACGGACGCTATCGGCCTGGGGGGTCTGTTCGTCATTCATTTTGAAATCCCTCTAGTGAATGGGGTGTGGTTCGTGTGTATCTAATCTAGCGTAAGACTGACGTCTAGGAAAATCGTTGACCGTGACGCACTTTTGACGTATGGGTATCACCCATGAAGACTTCCGCGATTCCAAAGACAAAGGTGGAGGCCGGGCGGCGCGAGCTATACGACCGGGCATTGAAGGCCCGTCAGAAGGCGGACCCTGACGCCAGGCTTTCGAGCTACATCCGCGAAGCCCTCGACCGCGCGGCAGCCAAGGACCTTGGGATGTCCTACTCGGAGTTTCAGGCCAAGGTTCTCACGGTCCGCCCCCGGGATTTCTGAGGACCAGGCCGCACGCGGCGCAGTAGGTGACCCCGGTTGCCTTGTCGAGCTCTGGGGCCGGGTGCCTGCACTCGCATGGGGGCTCGTCTGCAACGCACAGGTGAAGGGGCAGGCCGCAGCAATCGCAGGGGCCAAGGTCTGGGGGATCGATCATGGCTTCGCCTTGCGGATGCTTTCGACGAAGTCGCCGAGTATCGTCTCCACACGTTCGCGCATGATCGCGAATCCGTCGTTATACCCGGAATCATAGCCGGCATCGGCCGCTTCTTCCGCAGCTGACTCGATGTCACCGGCCATCGCCTCGAAAGCCTCCGGCAGCTTGCGCGCCAGCCATTCCGCTTGCTGTTCGGTGAAGCCAGGACCGAAGGGGTCCGACAGCAGCTCCAGCACGTCAGCTCGCTCCATGCTGCGGCCTCCCTGGAACCTCCGCGACGGGTGCCGGCCGGCCGCCTCGCAGTGCCCATGCCAGATAGCGCGACAGCTGCTCGAGGCCGCGCCCGCCGGCTCGTGACTGGGTAGGGCCGCGCCCGATGGCCAGGTGTACGGTCCCCGAATCGTCGCGCACTGCGCAGACGGCTGTACACTCAGCCGAATAGCCGTAACTGTTGGGTACGTATCCGCCATGCTCGGAGGCCCAGCCGTTCGCGCGAGCGCGGTGGTAACACGCCAGCACATCGTCGAGCGATAGGCATCGCCGTTGCGCTTGCGCTTGCACCTTGTCGAGCTCTTGGCCGAGTAAGCGGACCTGCTTTGGTGTGAGTCTGCTAATGCTTGTCCATTCCATTGTTCATCGTCTCCATGGTTCAAACCGAAACACGCCAAGACGCAACCGTGCGCCTTGCCTTGGCCCCGCGACGCATATCCACATGATGACGCTGCGAGCTCGAAAGCACACCTTCCACTCTCCTTCCCCAAGCACGGTCCGTGCATGGCTTGGCGCCACTTGGGTTTCACGGATCGGGCCGGAGCGGTGGAGCAACAGGTAGTCGAACGCGATGGGGCGGCGCCTCACCTGGCGAACGCCTTGAGCAATGCGCGATACTCGCCCGGGGTTGTCGCGATCATGCCAGCGTCCGTGGGCACGTCTACCCCATGTTCGGCCGCCCATGCTCGCAACGCGCCGCGTCCCCGGTAGCCTTCGTCGACAACCGCGACTGTGGAGCCATCGGGTCCGAGCACGAGAAAGCACCGTCTCGGGTTTCCGTTGCGATCGTGTCCCGCGTCCAGATGAAGCGCGATCATAGCTCGGCCGCCATTTCTCGGGCACGGTCGAAGGCATCGGAGCCGAGCGCTCCGCGCAGCTCTAGCGCGTGTTCGCGGCAGATCCTGTAGATACGTTCGGCCGAGCGGCTGTCGGAGTCGTATCCGAGAGCGTCCGCCCACTCCTCAAACGAGCAATCGATGGCGTCGGATTCGAGTAGCAGACACCCGACCACGTCAACGGCTGTCGGCCGGTATGCCTTCGTTGCTATGGCGAGCGCTTCGCGGTGATCAGCGCTGCCGCGCGGTTTCCGGGCCTTGCGACGGATGTGGGCCGGGGCTTCGGTTCGCGCCCACTGCTCCACAATTCCGGCGCCTGCACTGTAGAACGTCGAGAGCACGCGCCGTCCGCTGCGCTTCACCAACACTTGGAAATGGACGCCCCCGCCGTCCCGCAGGTGTGGGTTTTCGATTGCCGGGACGGCATTGATCGTGATCTCGTGCTCGGCCAGCAGGGCCGCTAGTCTGTCCTGTGCGTCTTCCATCTTGTCTCCTTTGTGTGGTTGCTTAGAACTCAGCGGCGCGAAAGCCTTTCAGCAGGCACGACGGCAGCGCCGGGGCCATGCGCGGGGATGAACACGGCAACATCCCGTCCATCGCACATGCGACAATCAGCGCACTGCGCACCACCCTCGCTAGGACAAAGCACGGCCCGGCCGATATCCGATCCGTCTACCCTACCAGCCCGGAACGTTCCCCAGCCTGCCCGACGCGCGGCCTCCTCCCCCTTTGGGGTCTCGACACTTGCCATGAACGTTCCGCGCGCCCATTCCGACCACTCGTACCGCCACTGGTGCGTGTACCCTGTCCAGCCCGTGGCCGATGCATTGCAGGCCTGCACAAGCCAGTGCGGGAGCATTGCCGGATCCCCATAGGCGCCCCAGCGCACATACCGACCTTTGAAGGCCTCCGGATAGACCGGACGATAGCTACCGCGTTTGTAGGCGCGGTAGACCGAGAACGGTGCCTGCGGTACCTGCACATAGCAGCCACGTCCCGTGAACCCTTCCTTGCTGCGCATGGGGCAATCCCCGCAGATAGACCGATCTTGTCCGCTGCGCACTGCAGTATGCGGTTCTACGTCCCGGCGCAGTATCCACACTTGGACCATGTCGCCGGTCTTGCGATTGTTCGTGCCGCATGTGGCGATTGCCACGATGGGGGCGCCGTCCAGTGGGGAGAGGCCCTCCCAGAGAATCCCGTGGGGGCGCACCCGCTCTGGACGGAACGCGGCCCCGCTCGCGTAGCAGACGCGATTGTCCGATGGGATTGGTGCGTGGTTGCTAGTATCCACAACGCACCCCCGATCGCTCCCGAGCTTCATGCCCTTTCGGGGTGACTTTCGTGGCGCCGTTGCGCGCGCGCTTCACAAGCCCCAGCGCTGACAAGCTGTCGAGAGCTGCACTGACTCTGGAGTCGCTCCAACCATGGCGCGGCCACCATTCGGCACGGCCGCGACTATTCAGACTGCACATGACGTCAAGCGCGATGGCCTGCTCGCTTGTCAGCTCGATTGCTGGGGCAAGCTCGGGAAGGTCGGCTTCAATCGTGTCCGGATGCGCCACGATGTAGGCGAACGGTCGGAAGCCAGTCTCCCCCTTGACGACCGCAACCCCAGGCTGCAGTGGCTTGCTTTCGCCCGGCACGTCAACAGGACCGTTGCCGCCCATGAACGGGTTGGGTCCTCCCCATGCGCCGATCGAAAGATGGGTGTGCACGACACCTGCAGGGGCACGAAGGTCAACGACTGCGCAGAATCCGCGCCGGCCCGTTCCGCCCGGAGAGTGTTCGGTGTACGCGGTACTCTCGTCGCATCGGATCGACTCGCGACCCACTCCCATGTCTTGCAAGACCTCAGCGATACGCTTGGGAAGCGTCTTGGTGTCGTAGTATCGAGTTGCCATAGCTAGTTCCATCCTTCCGGCTCTTCTGAGCTGAAATGCAGCTCCCAATCATCGCGCCAACCGTCGACGTCAGTTAGGCGCCAATCGACACGTTCCGCGTAACCGACCGGTTCGCATTCTTCGGGGTCATCCTGTCCCGGTTCGGCGACCCACACACACGATGCAGTCTGAGCCGCGCGGCAATCGTGGAATGTCGCCACACCCATACGGGTTACGCTGCCCTCGCAGAAGCCACCATCGGCGGTTTGCAGGTAGGCCGGTTGGCCGACGACACTGAGCAGCCAAAGCAGAGTTGAGATGATGTCAGACATGGTACTAGGCTCCGATTGCAGCAAGTGCGAGGTGAAGCGCGACAGTGATTGCCGCGAGCATGACGCCGCAAAGCACGGCGCCATCGATGCGAGGGCGGATGACTCGGCCGGCGGTGTTCACAGGGCACCCCGAAGAAAGGCGATAGCGAGGCGCACATCGCTGGACAGATCGAACGCGTCTGACCGCTTGCGCATGGCGATTAGGCCAGCTCTCGCAATGTGCGATGCGGCAATCCTCATGCACTCAACGGGCCTAGTGTGGGAGGGCGGATCGTCGTCGGTTGCGATGCCGTGTTCGCTGGCAAATGCGGTCATGATGTCGAGCGCGTTCGCCAACGGCTCGCGATTGAGCGGCGTTCCGCCCGTGTATTCGTGCGCGTGCGCGGACACGATGTGCAGTGCCCGGTATAGCTTGCTTGCACCGATCACAGCACACCCCCGCTCAGGAAAGCGGCCTTGGCCGCGATGGCGCGGGCGCGCTCTTCGCGCAAGCGTAGCTCGATGAAGCGCGCGCGTTGGCGTGCCTCGCGCTCCGCGCAGTAGGAGAGGTAGCTCGGGTGCTTGTAGGTCTCGTGGCGTGGCATTGGCTTGCTCCTTTGGGTGTGGCGCCCGTGCGCCGTTGACTCCTAAAACTTACGTCCGAGTGACGTCATACGCAAGTAAGCTAGAACACCGAAAGTGCAGATAGATGGGACGTAATAAATTTTCTTTTCGGAGGCGGGCTTGCGCCGCTGGTGTAGCAAGAGTGACACAGTGCGTGGTTTCGGATACGGCGCGGTATGCGGAGGGTGGGGGCTCGAGATCCCAGTGGGGGCTACAGACCACAACGTCACCGGGATGGCTTGGTTTGGTGTGGCAAAGTTTGCGCCACCCCCGGCGGGCCAGGTTTCACCCACGCTCCGCCCAAACCCC
>Ga0208644_1003468_pt1 | contig 12253 bp, 28 predicted proteins | sample VirMetDEL_Nov_18_FD_184517 | JGI IMG/M metagenome (GOLD analysis project Ga0208644, IMG submission 184517) | Aqueous microbial communities from the Delaware River and Bay under freshwater to marine salinity gradient to study organic matter... | ecosystem: Environmental > Aquatic > Marine >... | reverse complement strand
CGAGAGGAGTCTGGCCAATTCCTCTATGTTCCTGGTGGAGAAACCGGTGCAAATCCGGTATTGGGCCGCATCCTTGACACTTGTACTGGAACACATTAAGTTACTCTCACAACAAGCAACAACGAGCATGGAGGTCAACATGACCATCTCTGACGAACTGTTCGAGGTCATCCTTATCATCCTTAAGAACCTGCGTGGGGGCCTAGAGACTGGGGGCCTCGTGGTCCACGCTGACCGTCTGGGAGTCTCCGAGCAGGAGCTTAAGGGCATCCTAGAGACGGCTGTGGCCGACCTCGCCTTGCAAGGGCTTAACGCCCTCATCGCAGAGGCACCAGCGGAGGAGGCTAAGCCCCTACTTAACAACGTGGTTATCTTTCCCACTACACCAATCGAGGCTTGACAGGCGAGGACGAATAAGATAAGATGTATACACAACAGAGAGGTGAAGCATGGATGAGCGCGTTGAGGCTGTACGCAGTGATGCTCTGGTTGGCCGTGGTACTTGCAGTAGCATCGATGAGTGCTACGATGACAGCGACCTTGTTGAAGCCCTTGACTATGCAGGGATTAGTACCCCTGCCGCCGCCGTAAGGTGGGCGAGGGAGTCTGAAGGACTCCACCTAGAGGACGGCCTTAACCAGCGATGGGGGGAGGACGACGACCCTCAACTGCTCGACTATATGGAATGGCAGGAGGCACTTGACAGCAACCCCATTCGCTGTTAAGTTATAAACACAACAGAGAGGTGAGCATGTATACACTGAAGACGTGGAACTCGCTAGAATGGGGACGGCCCGCGATTAGGACGGGCCTAGTGTGGGGGCTGGCATGGGCTATCGCCACCAAGGGCGGCTATGCAAAGGCGCAGGTTATCTGCGAGGATACAGGAATTATTGAGCTAGAAACGAAAGCCACTTGACAGCCTAGCTAAACTACGATAAGATATAAACACAACAAGCAACGAGAGGTTGAACATGAGCTTCACTATCCACCACGCAGACCACGGCATCACCGACGCACAGATGGCGTTCATTCAGGGACAACTGGCAAACGTCGAGGACGGTTTCTTTATCGTGCAGAGCAGCATCCCTGCGGAGCTAGGCACCGTCCCCTGCGGCCTCTACGGCCCTATCATGGGTGACGAGCCTGTCACCGACGCTATCATGGAGCGCCGTGGGGACCGCCCCTATGCTGACCGCATGGTCGACCGTCCGTGTAGGCCGGTGGACTACGTACAGTCCATCGGCATCCGTGACGGGGATAACTTTACCCTGTTCACGGTCTTTGGGGGGCCGCTTGCTCCGCAGCACCCCGAAGACCCTAGCAACCGGGACGTGCCGGCAAGCGTAGCCTTCTGGTCAGAGCATGCCCTAGCACGCTAGGGCTTGACAGTCCGACGGTGGTCTGTTAAACTATAATCACAACAAGCAACAGAGAGGTTGAGCATGAACGGGAACATCATCGCAGAGCTTGCACGGGTCACGGTCGAGGAGGTCTACGAGGAGGTCTACGAGGAGGACTACTACCTGCCTACCCCCGAGATGGAGGAGGCCGCCCGCGATGCAGCCTGCTACGGTCAGGACGACCGCGCCCTCTGCATCGGCGGGGATGAGACGGACGACGGAACGCCTATCCCCGAGTGGGCGTTCTGACTTGACAGGGGTGCCGTCCCCTGTTACATTACTAGCACAACAACGGAGAAACGATGCGTATCCCTGATGGGTTTCTTATCTGCGAGTACAGTGACCTGACCGACTGTGAGGGTAGGAGTGAGCGCGTCTTCGAGCCCTTCTACCCGGAGGACTATGTAGACGAACTCATTGACGACGCGCGGCGGGCGTGCGGTAGTGGGTGGGAAGTTTATATCGCTATCGTGTGGGTGGACCCCTCCGAGGTAACTTTCGTCGGATACCTTGACAGGGTAGCCGAGACCAGTTAAATTATAAACATCAACAACGACAGAGAGGTGCAACATGCTTGACCGAGGGCGTTAGGGGACTTCGCCCGCCCACCGCTCCTAACGGAGAGCCGTGTAAGGATTCCCTACTTGACACGGACGACAGAACAGACTATAATATAAACACAACAACAAACGAGAGGTCGAATATGGGTAGCAAGCGCAACAGTGATGTGGTCAAGGCATGGGCAGCGGGCAGGGGTGCGAGGGCTGCTAACCTTAGCACGGACGGTCGGTCCCTGTATAGCTACGGGCTATGCATTGGCACGACCGAGGGCGGGCGGAAGGTCGTCCGCGACTACACCAGCGGCGGGTCGCATGGCTGGATTAGCCAGACCACCTCGTGCCACGTCGGCCTTGCCAAGCGTTTCGCTTGACAGGTCGCCGCTGGCCGGTTAAACTATAAACATCAACAACGGAGAGAAACATGCTTGCACTTCTGAAGAACGGTGAGACGGTTGTGGTTGGTGACGACGACGCTATCTACGAGACAAAGCGGAAGGTCTGCCCGTCGCCTCCGCCGGGCTCCGAGGCAGAGATGCATAAGGCTCGGACGTTCACGATGGCCTTCACGGATGCCAACGTGGAGCCCGAGGTGCTGCTGTACGAGCAGCACGAAGACCTCGACGGTAACGTCTGGCACATTGCCTACGGCCTAAAGGGTATCGCCGCAGCCTTGACAAGCTAGGCGAGGTCCGTTAAGATATAGACACAACGACGGAGGGAACATGGGGAAGGTGCTGCGGTTTGTATGGGCGTCCACGAAGACGGCGGTAGCCCACGGGTGGCCTGGGCTGCTCGATGCAGCCCGAGAGTTACAGGCCGAGTGGGTGGTGGTGAAGCGGGTGCTCGCCCAATGGGTTGACAGTCTGGAGTGAGTCTGTTAAGATATAGACACAACGACGGAGGGAACATGAAGAAGAAGAAAGCTCCTAAGCGCCGCAACGCAGTAGTGCTGGCTATGATGGCCCGGTCTGCAAAGGCAGGGCGTCACCCGGACAAGCGCAAGGCGCGCAATAAGAAAGCGTGCCGGGGCAAGGTACGGTGGTAGCCGTACTCCCCCTTGACAGAGCGACCCAAATCAGATAAGATATAGGTACAACAACCAACCTGGAGTTCGTTATGAACATCACTCGCATCTGCCCCTTCACCAACCGCGTCAACGTCCGTCACGTCGAGGGTGCAACCCCTGCCGGCCTCGCAGCGTGGAAGAACGGCAAGTGTATTCAGGATGCCTTGCCCGAGGTGAGCGCCGAGAACCGAGAGTTCATCATGACGGGTATCACGCCCAGTATGTGGGCTCACATCTTTGGCGAGGAGGCTTGACAGGTCAGACCAGCCACGTTAAGATATAAACATCAACGGAGGGAACATGGAAGTGCTTGCATGGATTCACGTAGACGCCGATATGGCTACGTGCTCCTCGACCGCGATGTACCAGGCGAGGCAGCGTGCCAGAGACGCCGGGCTGTTCGGCGAGGTCGTCGATATCGACCGAGCACGGAACCTGCCCGCAGCACCAGCGGCGCGAACCTTCAACGTCAATTGGTGTACCGGGCTCCCGTCGTGGTCTTACTCCTTTGCCGTTGTGGCGAGGTGTAATCCTTGACAGGTCGTCCCTAGTCCGTTAAGATATAATCACAACAAGCAACGAGAGGTGAAACATGTCAGTTATCCGTACCCGGCTACGCTCCAACGTGAAGCGCTCCAGCAACGTCCGCAAGGCTAGCCGCATGGCTGACGTGTTCATGCGAGCCGTTACGGCGGACGACCGTAAGCGGGAGGCCCGCGCAGAGAGGGCGGAGCATGACCGCGAGGTCAACAAGCGCCGTCCCCACCACTCCGGAGACGGGCGTATCACCGTCTGGAGGCGGCAGGGGTAGCTTGACAGGGGGCCTAGCCCCCATTACATTACTAGCACAACAACGGAGAGGTGAAACATGGTTCGAGGAATTCTGTTCGTGATGTGGGTGCTTGTGGCTGGTATGCTGCCGCTGGCCATGGTGATGTGGGCTAACTGGATGGTCGCCCCTGACCAGTGCTGGGCGCACATCATCGATGGTCGGGCGCTGTTTCCGTGGCTGGCGTGGGCCGCAACGGCAACGGCGGTCGGAGGTCGGGGAATCATCGACTGCCCTTGACAGGGGCACCGTCCCCTGTTATAATCTTCTCACAACAACGAACGGAGAACATCATGAAGTACGGCGCACCCCAAATCATCGACATTCGCGGCGACCGGGCCCTCACCTACCACCCCTTCACAGCCACGATGTGGCTGCATGCCAGGGGGAAGATCAGCGCCATTAAGCTGTGGCGGGACATGCACCGGGTTGCCCCCGTGGCCTTTGGCGAGGACGGCAAGCCCGTGGTGCCTAGCCTCGCCGCCTCGAAGAAGGTGGTGGAGACGGTCGCCTCTCTGATCGAGAACCGGGGAACCACGACCTGTCTGGACACGGCGTTGTGTGTTACCTGTCGGGTCTCGGAGGACTACAATGTCTTCTCTACCCTTGACAGGGGGTGATGAGGACAATAAGATAACATCACAATCGGAGGGAAACATGTGCTGGGTAATCACAACGGCGGTGTCTGCATACGGAACGCCCGATGTGAGCGTCGAGGCGGTCGCCCGCGACGAGGCCACGGCTCGTCGCATCGTGGAGAGAGAGGCCGACGCCATCACAGGGGGCCGAGACGGCGCGTGGTGGTGGGACGACGAAACCACCCTTGATGGTGAGGTCGTGGGCTTCACCGTGGAGGGTGATGGCTGGACCATCGAGGCATGGCGGACACGTTTCGAGGAGGGTTGACAGACGCTCTCGGTGCTGATAAGGTACCAGTACAATCGGAGGGAAACATGATTATCTTTCATGCACAGGGCTTCATGCCCGATTCAAAGGTGCCTACCTGCCTGGACCAGATGTTCCAGTCGCCAGCGGACGCGCTTCACGAGGTGCATCATATCCTGCGCGGCCACTGGAAGCAGGGGCACACGGTCACTGTCTCCCGAGTGGAAGGGGTGTGGCGGTGGTCGTGTTCGGACGGCTCCCGATACGTGGTCGTGCCTCGCACGGTCCACTGACTTGACAGGGGGCCTAGCCCCCGTTACATTACTGGTACAATCAACAACGAAAGGGAGGCCAACATGGCACGCAACGATTGGGAACTGGTGGACGAGGACGAGGTTGAGGTTATCGAGGAGGAGGACGAGGAGCAGGACGAGGACCGTCCGGCGTGTGGTGACCGGGAGCTGTCCGACGAGGACCGTCGGCGCTGGTACGACGACGCCACCGACCCGGAGGAGTTGAGCGGCTACCTTAGCTGGTAGCCCTCCGGGGGCCTGCCCTTGACATACCGTCGGGGGTGGGCTAGATTACTTTCACACAGCAGAGAGGTGAAACATGGTCTACGCAGCAAGGCTCCACGTTGAGGGTGACTACGGCACGACGACGCAGGTGGTGAGCCTGCACAGCACGGTCGAGGGGGCGCGCAAGGCGCTGGTCAAGGCATTGGAGGCGGTGGCGTCCGAGCGCTACGAGGGCGGCTACCGCCCCGTGGTCGTGTGGGATAGCGCGACCCTCGCAGAGTTGAAGGAAGTAGACACGTTTAACATCGTGAGGGGCATCACCGACTGGTCAGGGTCCATCAAGGCCATGTCGGTGGAGCCCTAGCGGCTAGGGTCGTCCCCTTGACACATCGTCGGGGGGACGATAAGATATAGTCACAACAAAGGAGAGCAGCCATGAACACGACCGCCAAGTACCGCGCTACTATCGACCCTCGCTTCCGTCGGGAGCTTTCTCGTAAGGACTCTCGCCCGCTCACTATGGCGGAAGCACGGTCGCTGTTTGAGAGGCTTATGTTCCGTCCCGGCAAGTGGCTTGCGCTCGCCTCGCACGCGGCTAGCGGTACGCGCCACGGTGGTAAGGGGGCTCACTACGCGGGCTTGTGCTGCACCGACGATAGCGTCACGGTCGCAAACAAGCTTCAGAAGGTGATTATCGAGCACGAGGTTCGCTCTGGACGCCGCGTCGGGTTCCGCGTGGAAGTCAAGCAAGGCCCGTGTGGCTTGAAGGCTCGCGTGACTTTCCTTGCCAAGTGAGGCAAGGTGAGTTACATGGGGGGGGCTCCCCCCCCCCTCCCCCTAGGGGAGAAAGTAAGTCCCTGGGCTTGACAGGGGGGCTGGCGCGGCCTGATACACCCGCGACACCCACAGAAAAATCCCAGATTTGGGTCTTCTAAAAAACGCCCAGATAATTTTTCCAGATTTGAGAACTATTTAATAACATGAAACTCTTATTCGAAAGCTGGCGTAAATTTATCAGGGAAGGGATACTACAAGAAGCAGCAAAGGGCCCATCGGATTTACCCGATGATGTGTTTGTAAGAATACAGTATAGCAGTAACTCAGCAAAAATTTATTATGCAAACAGTGAGGGCAGAGGCTTTTCAGCAGCTAAGGCGTCTAAGGATGGCTCTGGAGTCTACGGCTCTATCTACATTAGGCACACTAAGAATGAGCCTTACGGGCAATGTGGTGATGCGTGGATGATCTCGGCGGCTGAAGCAGCAGATGGTTGGGGTCCTATGCTCTATGATGTGGCAATAGAATATGCTACGCTAAATGGCAATGGGTTGATTGCAGATCGTGAAAGTGTGTCTGATAGTGCTAAGGCAGTGTGGGACTACTACATGAACAACCGCTCTGATGTGGATGGAGCACAGCTGGATGACCCATATAACACCCTGACAGACATAGAAAGCGATAACTGCGACCAGTCTGTGGCTGGTGAAGAGTGGGAGGAGTCATCACTTAGCAAAGTGTGGACCAAGGGAAAGGCCATGATCGATGCACTACAGGAGTCTGGAAAGCTACTGGGCGATACGTCCATCCCATCTTGGGCGAGAGAGGGATAATAATGAAGCTAATATTCGAAAATTGGCGAAGGTTCCAACTTAATGAGATTTTTAACAGCCCTGTACCGGATCATGATATCGAAATAGTAATCGATGAAGAGTGGCAGGTCAAATGGGAATTCTATGTAGATGATAAGCTATATGAGATGGAAATCGCAGACTATACTCTTGAACCAAAATACGACCTAAGACAATGGAACGTAGAGTTCTCCCATGAAGGAGAATTTACACGAACAAATTATGGTGTAAACGAAGGAATAGTGGTAATGTCTACTGTAATCAAGATCCTCAAGGACTGGGTCAAAGAAAACAGGGACAACTTCTTCTACATTACTTCTTCTAGCAATGAGCGCAATAGAACAAGCTTATACAACAGGCTCTTAAGAGTAAATACAAAAAAGTTTGGCAAGGATTACGTTCCGGAGTCCTATAAGGGAATGCAAATAACGGTAAATGTTGGTTTAATTGAGAGAAAAGTTGATAAATTTATCGAAGATTCGGATTTTGAAAATGCTGAAGGAATAATTCAAGAAGCTCTAGACCAACTGAGTCGTAAGGGCTTAAAAGAAGGCGAGTCAATACAAAGAATTAATAAAATATCTGATAAAGTCAGAGAAGCGCAACCGAAACCAGGGCAATCTGGGACGGAACCAGAGGTAAGAAGCAATGAATTTGAAAATTGGCGTCGCTACTTAGCCGAGCAGAAGGGCAAAGATGAAATAGCCCTTATGCATGAAGATGGCGGCCCCTACCACAAGGTATACCTGTACAGACTTCTTAATCCAGAAACTCTGGAGATTGACGTTGTGGGGTTTGTGCATTTAGAGGTCTTGTCCAAGAGAGACAACCCTTGTATACCTGACACCATGGAGATTGCCGGTATCTTTACCAGTGAAGCTAATAGAGGAGAGGGTTTCGGTCGCCTTCTCTATGACTTTGCTTTTTACTTGGCAAACGAGAGGGACTATGGCCTAACATCTGATCACACGGTCTCTACTTCCGGAGACGCTAGGTCTCTTTGGGATTCTGTCTTAGCTAACTCCTCAAAGGAAGGAGAAGGAGACTCTAGTAGCCTCTACATACGAAGAACTACCATAGATGATAACGATGAATTTGATTATGATGAGAGCACAGAAGACCCGGATGACGATTGCACTGTAGGCGCTCAAGATAGAGCAGCCACTGACTACTCCTTTGAAAAGAGAGACCATGGCAACATACCGACATTGTTTAAAAAATACAAGTATATGCATGAAGAAAACAAACTTAGCCTTCCAAGCGCTGAGGCGGCTGAAAACTTAGAAGCAAAACTAGTTCAAATAACAAACGACATGTTAAACAAAAAAATGTAACGGAGATCTTACGGAATGAAACTTATATTCGAAAGTTGGCGTCGATACCTAACCGAAGCTTCTATTGAGCCGGAAGAGGGCAAGCGCATAGAGGCTCTGCTTAAAGAAGTGTTTCCAACCGATGACTGGTCTGTAATGAAAAAGTTAGGCAAAGGTATGGGTGGACAGGTTTACCTCATACAAAATGAGAACACAATTGAACGTAGAGCCCTAAAGGTTATAGAACCACGCTCTAGATTCTACGACACAGAGTCACCTAACTATGCCTGGGTTGCCAAAAACAGAGAGTCGCTTCCCGAAGAAGTGAAAAAATATCTACCAAAAGTGTTCTCTGTTGATCGTACAAAATCAGGCACGGATCTTATTCAGATGGAAGTCCTAACCAACGCTCCAGAAGATGTTCTAGCAGACCTAATTGTGCCTTCCAGCACAAAATACGAACCAACTAAAAGACAGATAGATGTCCTTCTTTCAGACATCGACACAGTTCGTGATTTGGTATCCGATGCCGTTAGAGAAGCAACCAATGTGTTAGACCGCGCTGGGCTCGCGGCGCGGCGCAAACAAATGATCGCAGAAAAGATAGCGAAAAAAATCATGAAAGAGTGGCAAGCTTTTTATGACGATTCTATAGAAGCTGTATTTCCAGGGCAGAAAAAACCAAAGTTTTTTGATCCTTCCCCAAACTGGGTAGATCCGCTTGGAAAACTTAAGTCTATTGTAGAGATTGAGCTTTTCGACATTGAGAAAATTTTCATGTCTATTGTATCAATTGGGCTTGGCGACCTTGAGAAAAAATTCAAGGACGGTGAATTAGAAAAGATGTCTAAACGATTAGCCAATCACGCTATAGCCGAAGCACTCTCTGTAATCGATTACATAGTGCAGAAAGCCCCAATACCACTTGGCGTAGCCAAAAAGGTAAGCAGTGTTGATACACATACTCCTGAAAAAGCAGCACTGTTTCCCGAAGCTCAGGGGCTTCTTAACGCCATAAACACATTGAAGAAAAAATATGGATTTATGGCCCAGGATATTCACTCAGGAAATGTCATGGCAAGACCGAAAAGCGGTGACCTCGTTATTGTTGACCTAGGCCTATTTAAGCAAAAAAAGAAAGATCCTAAACCTCTCGGACCTGCAAAAGTCTAGGTCCCTTTCTCTACAGAATCTCTAGAAGATTTGTTGAGGAATAATATTTCAAGGACAATCTATCCCATAACTTACTATTTATAGTAGCAATTACTATAGCTAGGAGGGACAGGAATGACTAAGGCAAGTATTGAAAAAATTTGGAAGGTTTTCACTGTTGTATTGGGTGTTGTGATTGTCCCGCTTGCAGGCTGGGTTTGGAACACTAACGTTGCTGTTGCTCAAATTCAAAATGATTTATCCGATGCTGAAGGCACAATTGTCACACTAGAGATGAAGGTCGAAGAAGCCGAGACCAATTCTAGAGCAATCATCTCAATAGAAAAAGATATTGAGTACATGAAGGCAACGTTAACACGCATCGAAGCCCTGGTGACCCAATGATGAAGACGTATATTACTGAAGAGCAACTAAATAAAATTATTCTAGAAGAAACCAAAAAAGTTGTTGAAATGATTGATTCTGAGGAGAAAGGCTTCCTTAGTAAGCTAAAGAGCTTCTTTAATAAGAGAAACAAGCCTCCTCTAGCCCTGGACGATAAAAATTTATTGAATGCAATCGATAACTATATGGAAAAATATCACCCAGGAGACGACTACGAAATTAAAGATGTACAGTGGGGCTTTCAAGAGCCCGCTGACATGGAAACATACAGAGTCATAGCCTCATTTGACAGAGATATCTCCCGCAGCGGCGAAAAGCTGCCAGATAGAGAATATATAATGTGGCTAGAAGATGGAACTAGAGAAGACCCTGAAGAAGAAAGAGGGGTGCCTGTTGATGTGAATGGCACTCAAATGTTCCTCTATGGTGAATGGTGAGATGAAATTTATCTTGCTATTGGCCATAGGATTAGCTGGGGACGCCGAGAACGTCCCTGTGAGCGATCCTGAGCCCGTAGAGGAGCCAGAGCCCCCTGAAGAGGTTGAAGAGTGTGAGGAGGGCGTTAAGAGCCTCCTGAAGGGTGCGGAGGGATTAGAGTGGTTCCTTCTTGATCGAAAATACTACAAAGAGGTCTGTCCAGAGCTAAAATGGGAGCAACCTGGTATAGAAGAGTACAAAAAAGATCCACGTTCCTATTTACCTGAAGAGTGTAAGAGGGACAAGAAATGAAAATCCGAATCGTACCCGGCTCGCTTGACGAAAAGCGGAAGAAAAAGAAGAAATCAAAGAAAAAGAAGAGCGGAGGAGACCGTTGTACACGCATAGCTAAGCGTAAGTATAAGGTATGGCCCTCTGCTTATGCTTCAGGAGCCGTAGTTAGGTGCAGACAGGGCAAGATTTGGAAGGGTCTCAAGGAGGGCACTGAAGAAGATGCCCTAGAGAGGGCCGAAGACGAGGTTTTAGACACCTTAGCCGATGAAGGTGGGGCTGCGGGCCTAGATCCCTTAGAAAAGGCCCTTAGTGACAACGAAGGACTTCCAGATGACTTCGATATTGAAGAATTCTTGAAGGATATCCTTGGTGACCAGGTCCAAAAGCACGATGACGGCGATTATATTGAAATGGGCGGCTTGGACGAAGCCAAAAAAAAAAGAAAAAAGCGTAAAAAGGCCGGAACTGAGTCGTCAAAGGAAAGTAGCCTCCACGACTGGTTTAAGCGTAAGGGCGCTAAGGGTAAAAAGGGCGGCTGGGTAGATTGTAACGCCCCAGACGGCAAGGGAGGCTATAAATCCTGCGGCAGACAGAAGGGTGAGAAGCGCTCTAAGTATCCTGCTTGCAGACCCACGCCTTCTGCTTGTAAAGAACGCGGAAAAGGTAAATCATGGGGCAAAAAAGCTAAGAAAAAGAAGAAAATGAAGGAATCTGCCCAAGAATACGTCTATGGGGTGAAAAATCCCGGTCGCGTTGGCAATATTTATAAGATTAAGGTGGTAAAATAATGATTATTCGCATTCTAAAGAAGGCAATGGACATGGTTTGCCCAAAAGCTACGCAAGACGTGGCCCTAAACACAAAAAATCGTAATGCTACAAGAGAAAATCACATGTATGGCCCCCTAAATGTGGAAGAGCCCGGTGATTATTGGGAAAAACTGGCTAAAAAGTGGGATACAACTGAAAAAGCTGCAAAAAAGAGCACTTGTGGTGTCTGTGTGGCCTTTGATATCTCGCCTCGCATGGATAAATGCATGCCTGGGTCTGTTTCTGACGACAGTGGGCGTCTTGGCTACTGTTGGATGCATCATTTTAAGTGCCATTCGGCACGATCTTGCGATACATGGGCCACTGGTGGGCCAATTAAGGAGGATAAGGTCTCTTATGAATGGCAGGAGAAGAATAAATGAAGCTCCTACTTGAAAACTGGCAGCAGTATTTAAATGAAGTTAAATTCAAAAACGAACTTGGCAATGAGATTGTTATTGAAATAAAAAAAGTTAAAGATACTGGTACAAATAGCAAGGGCGAAGAAGAAGAATTTGATGCTATTGAGATTACGATGGAAGGGCCAACTTCAACTATGTCAAACACAATCACTCGTCAGGAAGCAGAAGAGTTACACAAAGCTTTAATGGAATTTTTAAATGAAACTCCTACTTGAAAATTGGCGATCTTATTTAGGTGAAGCATCAGCAGATCCAAAAATGGCAAAATATTTAAAAAACCATCTTTATATGGAGCCTGATGGTATGCAAGAGGATAAGGATCCCAAGGTGGGCACGGGTAAAAAGCCAAAAGGTTCCGGTAGAAGACTATATACTGATGAGAACCCTAAAGATACTGTCTCTGTTGAGTTTTCATCCGTTTCAGCGATAAAAAGGACACTTTCTAAAGCTTCTTTCAAGTCAAAATCGCATAAAAGACAATCTCAGATCATAAATCTTATCCACCAGAGGGTTCGAGCAGCATATAACAACGCAAAAGACCCAAAAGTAAAG
>Ga0208644_1003467_pt1 | contig 12253 bp, 16 predicted proteins | sample VirMetDEL_Nov_18_FD_184517 | JGI IMG/M metagenome (GOLD analysis project Ga0208644, IMG submission 184517) | Aqueous microbial communities from the Delaware River and Bay under freshwater to marine salinity gradient to study organic matter... | ecosystem: Environmental > Aquatic > Marine >... | reverse complement strand
ACTGGTGAACGCGATAAAGGAACTCGCGGAGCAGAACGCCGCAATGCAGGCACGCATTGATGCGCTGGAGGCCAAGCCGTGACGGCGCGGAATGCGCTCGCACGGGCGACCGGCGTGACGTTGCCGGTTGCGGAATGACGCCAAACCCTGTAAAGTGGCAATGATCCCTACCGCGCCAGTCGCGCGACCAACAGGAGACACGATGGTCGCAATTGAGGAAAAGCGCGCATCCGCGCCTGACCGGCTGGAACTCCGGGGCGCACGCGTCGAACTCCGGGGCGCGGACGACCCGGCGACGGGACTGCGCCTGGAAGGCTACGCCGCACTCTTCAACGTGCCGAGCCAGCCGTTGCAGACCGAGGAAGACGACAGCCGGAACGGTGGCTACGGGATGGAATTCACGGAGATCATCCGGCCGGGCGCATTCACCCGCGCACTCGCGTCATCGCAGGACGTCCGGTGCCTGTGGAACCACGAGGCTGAATCACCGCTCGGCCGTACCGCTTCGGGCACGCTCACGCTGCGCGAGGATGGCAACGGCTTGTACTTTTCGTGCAATCTCCCCGATACCAGCCTTGGGCGGGACGTTGCCGAACTGGTCCGGCGCGGGGACGTCAACCAGGCGTCGTTCGCGTTCCGGGCGGTGCAGGACCGGTGGTCCGGCTCAGCCTCGACGGGCTACGTCCGCGAACTGCTCGACTGTGATCTGTTTGACGTGTCCGCGGTCACCTATCCGGCGTACGCGCAAACCTCCGTGGCGATCCGGTCCGTCCGGGTGCCGTCAACCCTGACCAATCCGCGGTCAACCACGCACGCGCTGGCACGGGCGCGACTCCGTGCGCACACCTTGGGAGTTGGAAATGGCTAGCACACTGAACGAACTACGCGACAGCCGTAACAGGCTGGCGCTCGAAATGCGCGCAATCGTCGAGGACCAGGCCAACTGGGACGCGCAGGCGGAGTCCCGCTTCGACGCGCTCGACAAGGACCTGACCAGCCTCGACCGGCGGATCGACGCGCTCGCCAAGGCGCAGCGGCTCGCAGCCGAGGAAAGCGCGTTGCGCGGCTCCGTCGTCGAGACCGAGGAGCGCAAGGCATCGGCCGGCGCGAGCCTGTCACCCGAGGCGCAGAAGCGCGCGTTCAATGCGTGGCTCCGTGGCACGGATGCCGAACTCGACCCGGAACTCCGGGCCTACAACCGCCAGCGGCTCGCCGAGGGTCGCGCACAAACCGTCGGGACCACGACGGCCGGTGGGTATCTCGTCAACTACGAGTTCGGCAGCGGCATCGATGCCGCCCGTCGCGCGTTCGGCGGGATGCTCAGCGTCTCTACCGTCTACCCGACCCAGTCCGGCGCGGACCTGCTCCTGCCGACGGTCGATGAGACCGGCGTTAGCGGTTCTATACTGTCAGAATCGTCAACAATCTCAGAATCCGCTATGACATTCGGCCAACTGACCGTGTCATCGTACATGTACACATCGGGTCTGGTGCTCGTGTCAAACCAGTTGCTTCAGGACTCTGAGTTCCCGTTGGATCAGTTCATCGCGAACGCGCTCGGCGAGCGTCTCGGACGTGCGCAGAATGCACATTGGACAACTGGAACCGGATCAAGTCAGCCACATGGCGTTATTGTAGGTGCTGCGACCGGGAAAACCGGGGCGGCGGGCCAGACGTCAACTGTGATCTACAATGACCTGGTCGACCTCGCCTACAGCGTCGACGTGGCGTACCGGCCGAACGCGAAGTGGATGATGCGGGATGCAACCCTCGGGATCATCCGCAAGTTGCAGGACTCGCAGAACCGTCCGCTGTGGGAGCCATCGGTGCAGGCTGGAGAGCCGGATCGGATTCTCGGATATCCGGTGGTCATCAACAACGACGTCGCAGCCGCAGCCGCGTCAGCCAAGTCGATTGCTTTCGGTGACTTCAGCAAGTACATCATCCGTGACGTTTCGGGTGTGCAACTCGTGCGCATGACCGAGCGGTACGCGGATGCGCTCCAGACCGGTTTCTACGCATTTCAGCGAACCGGCGGCCGGTTGGTCGCGGCCAACACGACCACCTACAACCCTGTCAAGTTGTACGTGCACCCGGCGTCGTAAGGTAGCCAAGACATGCCTCCCCCGACGGACATCTACTGCACCGAGGACGACATCAAGGCCGAACTCGGGATCACCGACGCCGTGGACGACGACCGCATCACGCGGATTGTCCACGCGGTGTCGCGCCAGATCGATGACTTCGTCGGGGCGGACGTGCAGCCGCTCTCGCAAACACGCTATTACCGGGCATCCTCGCCGTGGATGGTCAACACTGATCCGTTCACGGCGTTGACGTCCGTGGCGTACGACAGCGCGGGCGACTGGGCGACGTACACCACGATCACGACGGCGTACCCGTCACCACCGAACGCGAGCAACCAGGGCAAACCGTACACCTCGATCATGCTCTCACCGCTGTCATCGAACCTGTTTCCCATGCACGAGCGGGGCGTCCGCGTCATCGCTACCTTCGGCTACGGTGCGAGTGCACCGAATGTGATCAAGGAAGCGTGCATCATGCAATCCGCGCTCGTCTACCGTCAACAGGTGTCCGGTGGCGCACCGATCACCGGCGGGGCCGAGTTTGCCGGGCCGATCATCCAGGCGGGATTGCACCCCATGGTCCGGCGCATGCTCGAACCGTACCGTCACGGTGGCGGACTGGGTGCGGCCTGATGGCAAGCATCGCTGGAAACCGGCAAACCGCAACGTGGATGCCGAAGGGCGGGCTGTCGAGAGGCAGTCGCTCGATCAAGGTTGATATCACGGGACTGGCCGAACTCGAACGCGTGTTTGGTGGGACGAAACCGCTGTACACGAACGCTCTGAAGAAAGTGATCAAGTCGGCCACCAAGGTCGGACGGGATCGCGTCGCGCGTGCGGTACCGCAGCGCACCGGCGCACTGGGCGGACCGCTTGCGCAACGATACTGGGATCAGAGTGGACCGAAGCGTCCGCAAATGGGATCGGTATCCGCCGGGTCCGGCGTCTCAGCGAAGGGGTTCCGGTACGGTTGGGCGCTGAACTACGGGCGTCAGATCATCCGGACGAAACCGCGCAGCGATGGCGGGCCGAAACCGGCCAACACGGATCGTGGCTACCAGTATTCCGCGAAAGGGACGGGCGTGTCATCGTCACGCGCCGGTCAACCGACGTACGGTTGGATGTCGAAGGCGGCCAAGTCAATGACCGCGGTGCTATCGCGTGATTTGCGGCGGTCCGTCAAGGACATCGAGAACGAGTTCGGGCGACGCACCGCTGGAGCACGCGCGTGACCGTCCAGCCGGCGCTCACCCAACTCGGGACGGTGGCGCAGGCGGCCACGGTGGCGCTCGGTGTCCGGGCAAACCTGATCTTTGCGGCACCGCCTGACCAACTCGCGGCCTTGCCTGCGGTCGTTCACCATTGGTCATCGTCATCGTTTGACCAGTACCCGTACGGGCAGGTGCCGACGGGCTTTCAGTTCGAGCAGGCCACGATCCTCGTGACGTACCTGACCAACCTCCCGACAATCGCACGGGCGCACCCGGCGGTACTCGCATTCGTGGACGCGTACCGGTCGCTGATCGCATCGAACCAGAACCTCGGAAACGGCGTCAGGCAGGTACGATTGACGCGGGCATCGATCGGGATGCAAGACTACAACGGCAACGAGTATGTCGGTGCCGAACTCACCCTTGAAATGGATCTGTACCACGCGACGACGTGGGTGGAGGCGTAAATGGCCGTGAAACTCTCACCGCCGCTGAATGCGGACGTCGTCCGTGTGTCGATTGGCGCACGGTCGTACGAAGCCAAGAGCGGTACGTGGACAATCGAAGACGACGACGCCGACGACCTGCGTCGTGCCGGGTGGCGTGACGCGCCAGCCGGGGGATCACAGGCGTCACCAACCCCGGTCGTGACACCGACCCCGGAGGCAAACGATGCCAATCCTTAGTACAACCAAGGTTCAGATCGGGAAGGAATCGACGTGGAACACCTCGGTCGCAGCGACCAAGGTCATTCCGGTGACGTCCGACCCGACGTTCGCGAACGAGTACAACTCGGTCCGCGACAGCGCCCGTCGTGGCATCGCTGCGATGGACTACAACCTGCTCCAGGGCGGTGGGCTGGCGAACATCAGCCTTGAGGGGCCGCTATTGCCGGACATCGCCGGCAACCTGCTCGCCGGGATCATGGGCACGGTGTCGACTGGCACTGCGACGAGCGGCGTCTACCCGCACACGATCACCCTGGGATCGTCGGTCCCGTCGTTCACCGTCGAGGACGCCAACCCGATCGCGTACCGCGAATATTCCGGGGCGAAGATCTCGGAACTCCGGATATCGTTCGCGGCCCGTGACGGGCTGCTGGCGCACTCGACCTCGATGGTCGCAACGACCGGCGTGTCCGGCGGGTCCGCCACGACGGGACTGACCGCGGAGACCAACAAGCCGTGGATCGGGATCGACACGAGCGTGTCAATCGGAGGCAGCGCGCAGAACCGCGTCACGTCGTTCGAACTGACCTTGGCGCGTGGTCAGGAGGCGGTGCACACGACTGGCAGCCGGGACCCGAGCCGGATCGACGAGCAGCCGCTTGAGGCCACGTTCAGCATCAGCCTCGACGCGGGCACGACATCGGTGGACGATCTCGCGAAGTATATGGGTACGTCAGGTGCGTTCAACGAAAGCGCACTCGTGCTGACGTGGACGTACGGGTCGACATCGACGTTGCGGTCGCTCGTGTTCACGGCCACTCAGGCATCGTTCGGGGACGGTCCGGCCACCCGCGATCTCGGGGGCGGGCAATACCTGATCACGTTGCAGGGGCGTTGCCTGTACAACACGACCGACAGCGGCCCGTGCAAGTTCGTCCTCAACAACACGCAGACATCATATTAGGGGTTACGATGGGATACGCGAAACCACTTCGCACAGTCAGACTGACGCTCGATGCGGCTGGTGAACCCGGCCATTGGGTCGAGGTCGAGCACCCAGAAGCGATGCGGTGGACGACGAAGGCTCGGATGATCCGCGCGTCGTCCATCGAGGATGAGTTCGGCCGATCACTGGCGCAGGTCGCGTCGATGATCATCGGATGGTCACTGACCGACGTCGATACCGGCGAGGAGTTGCCGGTGCCGGTGACGGCGGAAGCACTGGACCGCCTACCGGCGCACGTCGTCGAGGCGATCCTTACACAGGTCGGGGAACTGGTGACGGTCCCAAACGCGAGCGGGAGCAACTCTGGTTCTGGGTAGAGGGGAAGGCCGAGGGTCCGGCGTGGACGTCCGACGTGTTGCTGATGCGCAGGTACGGGTGGACACCGGAACAACTCACGAGGCTTGAGCCACTATGGCGGACACGGTTGCTCCTGGTCGAACACTACGAGGCGCAGGTCCGGGCGGAACGCGAGCGCAAGCAGCGCACCAGCCGTAAACGATAGGCACGATTGAAGTGGCAAACGTCGCGAACCTGCGCATCAACGCGGTGGTCGTCGATCAGGCGACCCCGGCGCTCAAGCGGATCAACCAGGCGCTCAATGGCCTGAACTCCGGGATGTCCGGGACATCCGGTGGCGCACTCGGGGCTGCCCGTGCGCTCACCGGCGTGGGTGGCGGTGCCAACATGGCAGCCGTCGGACTGGGCGTCGCCGTTGCTGCTACGGCTGCATTCGTGGCTGGCACCTACCAACTCGTCAAGGCGTCCGTTTCGGCAGCCGCTGAGGTCGAGAGTTACCGCAACACCTTTATCAGGCTCACCGGTGACGCGACCAAGGCGGACGCCATCCTGAGCAAACTTCAGGATTTCGCGGACTGGTCACCGTTCGATGACCAGGCGGTGATGAAATCCGCCCAGATGCTTCTCGGCGCGGGCGTGCAGGCCGAGGACCTGACGCGCGTGATGACGGGGCTATCGGACATCAGCGGTGACAGCGCCGAGACGTTCGGGCGTGCCACGCTGGCGTTCAGCCAGATGCTTCTGAAGGGCAAGGTCTCGCAGGAAGAACTGAACCAGTTTGCCGAGGCTGGCATACCAGCGCAAAAGATGCTCGCGGACGCCATGGGCGTCTCGACGAACGCGCTGGGCGAGATGGCGTCCAAGGGCCAACTGGTCGCCAAGAAGGTCCTGCCACTGTTGATCGACCAGATCGACAAGCAGTTCGGCGGATCAACCGAACGCGCGTCGCAGTCGACCAGGGGTCTGGCGTCCACACTCGACGCGAAACTCAACCGCAGCCTCGTGGCAATCGGCAAGGCGCTCGAACCGCTCACGAAAACCTACTACAAGGATCTGATCCAACTGACCGATGACCTGAGCGCCGGGATCAGTGCGCTCACCTCGTCGCAGGAGTTTCAGGACTTCCTTGGAGCGGCCGGCGAGGCGTTCAAGGCATTGCTCGAAGTCGTCCGGCCCGTCATGACGATCCTCTTGGATTTGGGACGCGCCGTATTGCCGTACCTGACCATAATCCTGAAGGTCATCGCCGTCGCGATGCGCCTGTTCGGGGCGGCGTTGCAGGCGGTGGCAAGGTTCCTCAAGCCGGTCTGGGATTACATCCGCGCGGTGGGGAACGTCCTGAAGGCGGGTCTCGACTGGGTGATTGCGTGGGGCGCGAAACTCGGCGACTGGCCGAAAGTCTTCGCGGAGGCGCGGGACTGGATCGTCGAGTTGCTCGGGTGGATCGCCAAACTCGTGACGAACCCCGTCGCAACGATCAAGGTCCTGTGGGACGTCGCGGTCCTGAAACTACCGACGTTCGCGGACGTGGTGATCAAGATCGCGTGGAACATCGCGGAACTGATCCTGCCTGCGTTCAAGCCGATCGAAATCCTTGTCAAGTTCCTTTTGTCCGGGTTCGGGGATGCAGAGGACAAGGTCAGGACGCTTGACGGGCAGACCGCGACGGTCACCGTCAACGCGGACACGCAGGCGGCGACCGAGTCGATGGATACGCTGCGTGAGCGTCTCGGATCATTGAGCGAGCCACCGACGCCGTGGACGTTCGAGGTCCGCGCGATCATCAACGACGCGATGGACCGGCTCGATGCGCTCATAAACCGCATCACAGACGTCACCGCGCCGGATTGGTCATTCACGATCACGGCTGGCACGAGTGAGGCCATGATCGCTGTGGCGCAACTGGCATCGGCGATATCGGTGATACCGCTGCTGATTCCCATCGTGATCAGCATGGACTTTGGGACTACCGTTGATCAAATCAACAGCGTGATCGCATCCATTGAGACTCTCAGGAACAGCATCCTGTCGTTGCCGAACGTACAGGCACAAGTGCCAACGACTGGGGCGAGTACCGGTCCCAATCCGACCGGCTTGAGTGTGCCACCCGTGGCGCAAATTGCGGATTCGGTGGTGAGCAGCGGTGGACTGGCTGCGGCTGCGGCTGGGGCAGCGCTGGTCGGCGCGGGGATGGCGATGGTCGGTGGCAGTTTTGGTGGCCCTGGCGGATGCTTCACGGGTGACACGCGGGTGTGGACGGCGAACGGGTTGATTCGCATTTCGGAAATCGTTGTCGGCGACAGCGTCGAGGTGTACGACCCGGACACTGCCACCGTCGTGAACGCGCCGGTGTGCGAGACACTGGTGCACCACGATCACCCGGTGTGGACGCTGCGCATCTACGGGGACGTGGTCAGCACGACGGCGGAACATCCGTTCCTGACGAGCGACGGCTGGAAGCGAGCCGACGAACTGGTACCCGGGTCCGTCGTGATCACCGCGGTGGGCCGCGAGACCGTCGAGGAGTCGTTCGCGTCCGGCACGACGGCGACGGTCTACAACCTGCACGTGGATCATCCGGCGCACACGTACCTTGTCGGCACGGCGCGGTGGGTCGTCCACAACTACAAGAACACGGGTGCGTACGGCGCATCCGGTGCCATCGTGACGCAACCCACGATGGCGCTGATCGGCGAGAAGGGTCCGGAGGCGCTCGTGCCGCTCGACCAGATGCCTGGCGCGTCACCGCTTGGATCGTTCGGGGGCGGGATTGACACCGTGATCATCAACGTGAGCGGATTCGCGGACGGGGCGAGTGCGGGACGCGCAGCCGCCGACGCGTTCCGACGCCAACTCGGGCTGCAACGGCGCTTGCCGTTCGGGACCGCGTGACGTGGCACTCTCTGTCACCCTGACCATCGGCGGGACCGCGTACCAGGCGTACACGCGCATCGAGAGCATCTCGGTGCGGTCATCGCTCCGGGATCGCGCCGGGACGCTGTCATTCGAGATCGTGGTCCCATACTCGGGAGCCACGCCGGCCGTGACGGTGCCACGCGCCGGGCGCGAAGTCGTCCTGACCGTGGATGGGACGAAAGAGTTCGCAGGCGTGACACAGCGCGTGTCCGAATCGCCCGCCGGCACGTCGTCGTACCTCTACACGGTCGATTGCAGCGACTACACGCGGTGGTTCGACCGGTACCTCGTCCAAGGCGTCAAGATTCCGACCGGCGACGATGAGACCACGACTGACCTTGCCGGGAACATCGTCAAGTCGATCATCACCAACACGTGCAACCAGGGCGCGATCACGTGGGGGCAGTCGCTCGTGGCTGACGGGCCGACGATCCCGCAACAGACGTACGATTTCGAGTCGCCATCGAGTGCGATTGATCGCATCGCGAAAATCGTCGGGTACAAGTGGTACGTGGATTACGACAAGAACGTCGTGTTCCAGCCGCTCACCGGGGCAGCGTCAGCCGCGCCGGTGTCCGCGCTGACGTGGGAGACGCAGACCACGCTCGGCGATCTTGTATTGGAAGAGGTCGGTGACCAGATCGTCAATGTGTGCTTCATCAAGGATGCGAAGTCGGTCGCAACGCAGGATGATGGACAACCGGCAAGTTTTTCCGAGCCGGTGGCGACAGCGGACGGCTACAAGTCATTCTTCCCGCTTGGCTACGAACCTGCCACATACGACGGGGTGACGGTGACGGTGACGCCGACGAGCGGACCGGCCACGACATACACGACCGCGAATGGCGGATTGCTGCGTGAGAACATCGACGGCAAGCCTGGTGACGGGCAGACGCGCAACAAGGCGCTGCTCTGCCTGCCGAACTGGGGCGTACGGTTCGAGACGGTCCCACCAGCCGGGGCGCAGGTTGCCGTGTCCTATCCTTACCTTGATATAGCGCCGAAGGTCAACCGCGTGGTCGACGGGGACAGCATCACCGAGGTGCTCACGCGCGAGGGTGCGTCAGTGTCCAACGGCGTCTACGAGGACGTGTTCAGTGCGGCGGAACTCGTGAACGCATCCCAGGATGCGATCAAGGCGCGGGCGCAGTTGTACCTGTCAACACGTGGTCACAAATGGGTCGGGACGGCGCGTGTGCTCGGGTCCGGCTGGCGAGACGGGCAGGTATTCCGGTTGACATCCGACCGCCGTTTCGGTGGCGCGTTCGCGAGCGGGATCGACCTGTACGTGACGGACGTCGCGAAGCGGTTTGCCACGCCGGATCAATGGCAGGTCGAACTCACGCTGTCCAGTGATATATATGGAGAGTTGTAATGCCACCGGCTGAGGACATCACGCGCGTCATGGCGCGGATCATCGACGGGTTGCGACCGGCGTCGTCCGACGTCCGGGGCAGGCCGCTGCAACAGTTCATCGCGGGTGACCAGATCGTGTACATGAGGTCAGAGGCGGCCACCGTGACCGTCGAGGCATCAACCACGCCGACATACGATGTGACGAAATATGGACGCGGTATATACCAATTGGCGACTCCGTACGGTAGCGGAGTATACGGTACGCTGAAATACGGAGAGTGACATGGCCTGGACAGTCTTGCGGACGGTTACTGATTACACGGACTACGTCACCGCAGCCGATCACAACGAAACGAAGGCGAATTTCGACATCATCGGTGGAGCGGATGGCGCAACCAAGACGGGCAACTGGTACGTGAGTGGCAACGTCGGCATTGGGACGACGAGTCCGGGTGACAAACTTACTATTACTGGTGGCCGTTTTCGATTAAATACAGACGCAGCATATAACGCTCCAATTATCATGTCAAATGATACGGGTGTTAGCGATAATTTGATTATAAAAATGTACTCCCCGCAAGGAGTCAACTCGTATGCTCCTTGGTACATTCGTGCCGGACTGGCTGGGGTTGATGGAGCCGCATTTGCAATTCAAACGGGAACAGCAGCAAATATAGGAAGCGAAACCGTTTCCACAAAATTGTTCATCAATACTGCTGGCAACGTCGGCATTGGGACCACGAGTCCGAGTGCAACCTTGCATGTTGTAGCACCAAATACTTCCGACATTGAGGCGAGATTCACCGGAGGAAATACACAAGGCATAGCCATACAAAACGGAACGCTATGGGAATATCGAGTTGCAGCAGATAACGGAGAGATTGCCATCAACTATGCCGGATATAATACTGGAACTTCGTATTTTCGGAATTTTCAAGTATATAATGGCAAATATGGATCAATAGCATTCTTTCAAGGATCGACTGGACGATTGGGCATTGGGACCACGAGTCCGGGATATCAACTCACCCTAAGCACCGACTCCGCCGCCAAGCCAACCTCGAACACATGGACGATCAGTTCGGATGCGAGGATGAAAACCGTGATCGGCCCGTACACGCGCGGTGTCGCGGACATCATGGCGCTTGAACCGAAGATGTACCGGCTCAACGGGGCATTCGGGTCAGTGGACGACGGCCGGGTGCATGTCTCCGTGATCGCACAGGAGACGCAGGCAACGTGGCCCGAAATGATCGGAACCTACGAGCATGCGGATAAGGATGAGGACGGTGTCGAGACGGTCACCGAACTCCTCAACCTCAACACGAATGAATTGCAATGGGCGATGGTGAATGCCATCAAGGAACTGGTACAGCGGGTGGAGGCGTTGGAGGCATGAACGCAACCGAGACGGACAAGGTGATGCTGCCGGTCGCGATCCTCGACCTGCTGGTCCAGATCGCATTGCGGACAGAGAGTGGTAGTGCGTTAATCACGGGATTTCGCGCCGGGCATCCATCCTTGGCCGACAAACCCGGCCGCCTGGAACTGCGGGTCGAGCATCCTGCCATCATACGCGTGGAGGCTGATCGCCAGTGAACAGCGCCATCGGCGTCCGCGGGGACGTCACGATCAGGATCGACGGGGAGGTGGTCGCCGAGGGACGGAACCTCGTGGTGACCGCGGGCCTGAACCAACTTGCATCCGCGCTGATCGGTGCGGACACGTTCGGCGCGAGCACGTGGTACCTCGAACTCGGAACCGGCACGACCGCCGTCAATGCGGGGGATACCGCACTGGTGACACCGAACACGGCGACGTGGCGGGCCGCATCGGTGGCCGAGGTGAGCAGCGCGACCGCGACGCTGGAGGCGTTCTATCCGACCACGCTTGCGAACGGCTCGTGGACGGAACTCGGGCTGTTCACGGGTGCGACTTCGACGGCTGGATCCGGGACGCTGTTCGCGCGGATCCTTGCCTCGTGGTCCAAGACATCCAGCCAGACCGCGACGGTCAGTTGGACGGTTACACTCTCGACAACGTAGGAGTTCATCATGGCCTGGGGCACGATCCGCACGGTGACGGGTGGCACCGACACCATCCTCGCGAGTGACCACAACACGATTCGGGGCAACATCCTCGTGATTTCGCCGGACGGGATCGTGCACACGTTCGTCCAGCAATCCTCGACGCCGAGCGCACCCGGCGCGGGCATCACCGCGATCTACGCAAAAACGGACGGGGCGCTGTATTACCGGTCGGGCGCGTCGGGCACCGAGACGCCTGTCGGCGGTGCCGGGTACGGGCGATTGTTCATGTTAATGGGAGCCTAAAAAGTGGCCGAATTACCGAAGCGCCTGGGCACGACCACGGCGACGAGCGCAACCAACGTGTGCGACAACGGCGCGACGGCGTCAACGTATACCGTCGTGTCGTCAATCGTGATCGCCAACACGTCGAGTACGTCATATACGTACAACGTCTCAACGTCGGCGACGACGGGCACGCACGGGGCGTACATCGCGTCCGGGGCCACGATTGCCGGAAACGACAGCGTGATCCTCGTGGCCGGGGTGTGCCTTGACCCGACCAACCGGTACCTCGTGGCGCATGCCAGCAATGCAGCCGTCCACATCACCGCATACGGGGTGACCGGGCCGTGAGTGTGGTGACGGCGAGTGGGTCCAACATCACCGGCGCAAAGCGTCGCGT
>Ga0208644_1003466_pt1 | contig 12256 bp, 15 predicted proteins | sample VirMetDEL_Nov_18_FD_184517 | JGI IMG/M metagenome (GOLD analysis project Ga0208644, IMG submission 184517) | Aqueous microbial communities from the Delaware River and Bay under freshwater to marine salinity gradient to study organic matter... | ecosystem: Environmental > Aquatic > Marine >... | reverse complement strand
ATCCAAGTCTTGTATCGTCTGTCTTCTGTCTCAGAAGCTCTGTAACGAACGTGAAGGAATGGACGCTTAGCGTTCTTTCCAAGAACTTGGTCATATACTGATGTAGAACCAGCAGGAACAAGAAGACCGTTAACACCACCTGAAGAAAGGTCTCCACGCATTGTTGGGTCGTTCAAGTACTTCCAGTCAGACTTGTAGAAGTCATATCCTCTACGGAATCCAGTGAACCCAAGGTTCAATGCCATCTCCTCGTCATTGTCAAACAATCCGTAAGATGTACCACCAGCACCGTAAGAGTTCTGAGCAGCAAGCATATCGTCAATGTCGAAAGAGAAGTCTCTGTTTACGAACAATACGTTCTCCTCGATAGCTCCCTGACGGTCAAGACGCTGAATTACAGAATCAAAGTCTGCAAGGGTAGTAGGGTTACCACCAGTCCAAACATTACCTCTGTTCTCAACAGCGAAAAACACACCCTCAGAACCTGCATTTACAGTTCCAGCAGCAGCAGCAGCAGTACTCAAAGCAGCCTCAGCACCTGAGTTAGGCTCAGCAGGAACAGCTTCAATCATTGCAGTCTCAAGGTAGTCGTCAAACCGAAGTCGGGTCTCATGCTCTGACTTCAAGTACCATAGGTATCCTGTAGCACCGTTCTCAGTGGTTACCTCAACCCATCCAATCTGAGCCATATCAGAACCGTTTACAGAGTAAGTGTCCTTAAGGATGATTGGCTTGTTGTCGAAGATGCTGTCTTCTGACTCAAGAGAGCCAACCATTCCGTTAGTTCCTTTTGCAAATTCAGAACCGTAAATCATAATGGTAACGTCTGCATTTGCTGCGCCCGTACCAGCAGTAACAAGACCGCCTGCCTCATAGAAAGCAACAGTAAATGTAGAAGCGGTAGGAGCAGCAATAGTAACAACACCCTTGTTTACCCCTGAACCATCGTTCTGAGAGATAAGAAGTGTCTGCCCTACTCGGATAGCTCTTTCACCGCCACCTGTGATAGCATCGTTCACTTGAAATTCAGCAGTGCTAACTCCTTGGGCCGCAGCAGTACCCACCTGAGTATACTTGGTGTGAAGTCGCCCTTGCTCTGCCCACTTAATCATGTCAGAATTTGTAGGTATTTCAGCACCTACCATTCTCAAAAATGATGCAACGCTTCGGTTTCCGTATCGCTCGAACTCCTTTTCGTAGGTGTCAGGAAGATACTGGTTCAAAAAATCAAAATTCGTAATGTAGTTTGTAGCCAACGCTACACGCTCTGCATTCGGTTGCAGAGCAAATGTTGGTGATCCAGCTAATGCCATATCGTTTTTCTTTTAAAGGTTAAATTCTTTTTGCACTCTTAATCTTCAAACCTCGACCTGAGTCTTGGTTCAAAGACCTCACTTGGAATCCTCCCTTGTTTGTGGTCTCAGGTGTGCGCCTCATGTCCATGTCAATGTTTTTGGACTTGCGACTCACATCATCAACCGCATCAGCTTTGCCTTGCTCGTAAAAGAACTTAGCAAACTTTTCGGGATTCATCGCTACAGATAAAGCTCTATGGTAGCCGTCAGCATCTTTAATGAAATTATTGTCATCAGTGTACTTATTCACAAAGTTGAGAATAGTCTCCTGAGACTTCTTCAGCTCAGATGCGTCAGCAGGCTTAAACGTCATAGACTTATCGTTGACATTGAACTCAAAACCTTTGAACTCGTCATTGAAAACTCTGTCTGTCTCCTTCAAGAACAAATCAATTCTTTTTTGATTCAGCTCCTGAAGACCTTTTGCTTCTTCTGCCTGTTGTCTAAAGCTCGTCAACTCCTCGGTGGACTCTGAAGACGCTGGCCCCACACTTGACTCAAGGGGGGCTTTGTATTGCTCTTGCTGTTCTTTGAAGAATTTCTTCGCTTGGACAATCTCTCGCTTCTTGGCTAACTTCTGCTTTTTGATAAGAGACTCATCATCAAGGTCTTCGTCATATCCGAACTTGGAGTCGATAAGGTCATTTAAGTCCTCATCATCTAACCCATCTTCAGTCTGACGGTAGTAGTCCATAATCAACTCATCATCCGCTACGTCATCGTAGTTTTTGTTGAGCTTGATATAGTCATCCATACCTCGACCAGTCTCTTTTCTGTATCGGAAGTAAGCGGCAACATCTTCAGGTAGTTCTTCAGATGCTTCCCGCTCAGCGACAAGCTCGTCAATAGAGCTTATCTCTTTGCCATAGCGATTACCAATATATGTAAGAACGTCCTCCTCTGATAACTCAGGAGAGGTGTTGTTTTCTTCAGGCGTTTGCTCCGCAACATTCTCCTCAACTTTAGCCCCCTCAACCTGAGGCTGCTTATCGTTGAACTGTTGCTCGTGCTTCTCAAGTAGCTCTTTCTCAATCTCTTGAGCAGATTTCTCCTCAACCGCCTGTACTTCTTTTACTTCTTTGAATTGCATAGATTAGATTTTTTACAAAGTTATGGAAAAATAGAGTACGCCTATCGGGGGTTGAACTCCGCAAAGTCAAACCCGTCCAAGCTATCCTCGTTAGACTCAAATGTTATCGGAGGTAAATCGTTCTTCCTTTGATTTATCAACTGAGACTGTTGAGTGTTCTGCTGGCTTATCCTCTTCTCCTTCGCATCCTCTCTACTCTTTTCCCTTGATGCCAACTGCTCCTCGGTTATTCCTTTAAGCCCCATATTGTATTGGAACTCTCTCTCCATCAAGGCCATCTTTAACTGAGCCTCTTGCTGCATCTTCTGAGTAGCATACAAAGACTTAGCCTCCTCAAGCTTTATCTTGAGATTTATCTCTTGCTCTGCCTTCATCATGGCCTGCTCACCCGCAACCTGCTGAGACTGTATCTGTCCCTGCTGCTGCATCTGCTGCATCTCCATTGCTCTCTTTTGGTCATCCTCAGCCTTACGCTTACGCTTAACCTTTAGCAACTGATTGGCAAGCTTGATGTTCTTTACCTCACGGATGTCAATCGCGTCCTCAAGGTTAATGTCTCCCTTCGATAATGCCATCTGAACATTCTGCTCAAGCTGAGCCTTTTCCTCCTCGTCAGGTGCTACATCTATGAATATACCAAAGTCATATAGGTATAGGTCGTTCATGCTGTCAAGGGTAGACACATTGTACTTACCTATCTGATTTGCAAACTCTTGTCTGAACTCTGAGTATTCAAGGACATCAGCAATTCTAATAGACAGCCCCTCAGCTAAGTTCTTCAGCATATAAAGACTCGCGTCAAGTATGTGTCGAGTCGCTGTGTTTGAGTTCAAAGCAGCAAGCTTCTGTACGCCCACTAAAGCATTCGGGTCAGGAGTGCTGCCATCTCTTGCCTCGTTCAGGCCAGTTACAGCCCTGAGCATATCAAGGTAATGGTTGTAGTTAGCAAGAAGCAACTGCATCTTACCACCTCCTGTGTTGCCCACAAGTGGCTGCACTGGAACCCTTGCGTTGTTGAACTCACCGTCCTGAGTGTAGCTCCTTCCGATTACACTACCTGTTTGGAAGTACAGTCTTAAAGCATCCTCAGGGTTGTAGGCGTTGCCTGTGCCAAGGTCAACCTCGTTCAATCCATCGGCATCAATGAACACACCGTCAGGAACCATACGGGATATGACCTGCTGTATCTTGAGATGAGTAATCTGAATCAGGTCGGCAAAAGGAATCATCCTCCTAACCAAAGACTCTATTACCCCTTTGTACATTCTTGGCGCACAGGCCACATAGTTTGGAAGCGCATACTGACTGGCAGACTGTGGCCTTACCATGTTCTTAGCTACTTCCCATTTCAATATAATGTTAGTACCCATGACCATAATGCCATCGTACCACACCTCAATAGTCTTTTCTACCCTCTCGAAGTTTCCTTCGTCCATCATCTCCTGTGGAGGGTTGAATGAATCATCCTTCTCTATTACACGAGCGTTGCCGTTGTCATCCTTCTTCTTCTTGTACACAAACTTCTTTGTAGACTTGTAGTTGAAGTAAAGCAGCGTACAGGTATCACGATAAAACATATCGTTCTGCTGATACTGAGCCACGTTGTAATAGTCGTACCAACTCTGACTGTACTTGGAGATTTCCTCCATCTCCTCTTTCGTAATGGTCGGGTCAATCTTCACCAACTCTGCAATAGGTATGGTCTTGATTTCTCCCCAATAGAAACAGTCCTTGAAGTAAGGGTCTTCAGTGTAGCTGTATATCACATTAGCTGGGTCAACGTAGTCAACCACAACGCCCTGCCCAGCCAAGAACTGATGCTTAACAATCGACACGCCCAATACGGTTTGGTCGTAGTCAAGCCTCTTGCGTATTTCTGTGTAATGATTCTGCTCAAGCAGTGTGTTTATACCCACCTCTTCAGCAATCTCAACCGCAGGCTTGTAATTAAGCTGCATATACAGAGACAGCTCCTCGTCATTTGCAGGAACGTCATCAGGGTTCATGGTAAATGGGTTGACCTGAAACTGCTCTTGAATCTGAGTAAGTATCTCCTTACCCGCCATCTGCGTTTCAATCTGCTCTTGGAAACGATTACGGTCTGAAGATGACATTGCGTCCTGAGCATACGCCCGTATCTTGAACATCCTGTCAGACATTCCGTTTACCACAATGTCAACAAACTTGGGAAGTATAGGGACGGGTGTCCAATCTAAGTTTAGGTAGGATAGGTCTCCATCAACAGCCAACTCATTTTTATACTTGGCAATGGACTGCTCTCCACGAGCGTAAAGCCTCAGATTGTTAAACTCTCCCCACTGGTTGTAAAACCTACAGTTATTACCATCTCGCTTAAACCATTCGTACTGAATAGCCTGTCCCACCTGTAGGCCATATTCCAAACTATCCTTTTCCGCGTCTGTCGCAAATTGGTTAGGAAATCCTACAGAGGAAACATTGACCGTTACTTTATCCATTTACCTTATTAGTTGGCTTGAATTTCCCGAATTACTATACCTTGCAAAGGTAACGCTTATTTTGGACTGCTTTTTCTCAGGCGTGTACATATGCTTTTGATTCGCCATAATTGCAAGACCTGAACTGATACACGCATCAAACTTTGTTCTGTCTGTAATATCAAACTTTGCCCAGTCTTCTAACGTCCTTGAGAACGGCATCGTACCCATATCTCCTATCGTCCTGTACGAGCCATCTATATCCATACCGATATACTTTTCTATGTACGACTCAATAGCTGCTGCGTGAGACTGCTTCACATCCTCAGATGTGTTGGGTATACCCCCAAGCTCTTTCTCCGTCTTAGAGAGCTTATTAAAGCGTTTGTCAGGTCTATTCATTGAGTAGCCCCTATACCCCCTGTTCTTAAAGTGATAAAGTAGTCTCGGCTTATTGTTCTCTGCAAGGATCGGCATACCGTAAAAAATACAGGCCATCAGTATCTCTTCAAAAAATATCTCAGCGGTCTGAGGTCTTGCCACATACTCTAAGAAGAACTCATTGCTTGGAGCGTCATCCATGTTAAACTTGGTCAACCCATGCAGCGAACCGTTAGAGCCTCTGCCTCCGACTGTGCCTGAGATGTCATACGGGTCACACCCGAACGACCCAATATGCTCATTGGCTGGCATCTTCTTTCCGTTCACCACAGCCACCCTGTTCTGTAGGTGTGCCGCTGGTAGCCACGATACAGCAAACCTGCCTCGTGGGTCAGGCGACCATATCACCTTTGTGTCCTTCACGCCATCCTTCCAATGAAACGAGCCTCGTGTTATGTGATGCTCCTTTATCATTGAGTCGTTATAGTCAATCTGCTGGTATATCTTGGTCAGGTTGAATATAGACTGCCTGCTTTCGTCTCTGAACGCATGAGACGTTGTCCTTGGAAACTGACGGTAGAACTCATTCAACGCATCAGGGTCGTTCTTCAAAGACTCAACCTCGTTTTCCCAATACTCCACAGCGCCCACAGCAATCATCTCCCCATCAATACCAAGCACAGGCTTCTCAGGCGTGTCTATCACAGGCATACCATACCTGTCAATAAAACCTTCCATGTTCCACTCCATCGGAATAAATAGCGAGTAAAGACCGCTCTTAGTCTGCCCGTTTGGATTTCTTGTTGACGGGTCTGAGTCCTCGTAAAGCTTCTTAAAGTTTGCTCCTCCTTTATTCAGCGCATTGGACGTAGAACCCATCATGCACTTACCGACTATCTTACTACCCAACCTAAGACAGGTCTTGGTGACCCTCCAGTTGTTTAAGATATTGTTCGGATTCAACCACTTCCCACTCTCATCGTGGATAAGCAGCAGAAGTTTCTCACCATCATAAGAGTTGTCATCCGTGTTCTTCCAGTCAATCGTAGTATCCAATCCCTCAATGTCGTCATTAGCGACATTGTGCATATTGTTCTTGGTTATCTTGGAAGCAGGAACCCTATAAGCCAACTCAGTCTTCGGTTTGTCCATACCGTCCATAATCGGCTTGAAGAAGAACGGGTAGTTACTGTTTATCGGAACAACCTTGTCGGTGAACATCTTCTTTGCGTCAGCACCAGTTTTTGATAGTATCCCAACCCTTGCGTCTTTTGCAAGAGTTCCCGTGCTCACTGTCTCTGAAGATGCCATGAACGAAAATCCTGAACGCCTTATCTTAAGGTAGTCAAGGCCAAAGCATCTGTTGTCAGCCTTACACGCCTCCCAAAATATATAGAGCAGGCGATTAGCCTCTCGATAGTCGGGATAACCTACGTCAATCTTTGTCCATTGCAGATACATATAGTGTCCCCCTGTGATATATGTCGGGATACCATTGTTTTTAAACCATACTCCGTTTTCTCTTCTGTCAAACTCCCCCTCAATGTAGTCAACCCATCGCCCCTTAAAGTCGGTAGGCATATCGTTCCATTGAAAAATGCTTTGAATACGGGACAGCTCTTTCGGGTAGTCCTCTCTTTCCCAATACTGACTCTTGGATTGCGAGTGTCTCTGAAGACACTTCTTGGGCGCAAGCGGTAGCCCTATCTTAATACCCTCTATCAGGTATATCTCTCCAAGCGTACCGTCTTTGGATATGACAACAATATCGTACTTAGGCTCATAACCGTACTTCCAATTCCTCTTCTTATTTTTGGAGTTAAGTATCTTGACGGGGACTACCCCATCTAATACCCTGTATAGACTATTTTGATCTTCGCTCTGCAAACCCTTGGTTAGATGATATAGCCTTACTATTGCCCGCAGACGACATCATGTCTAAAGCCTCCTGCTCTGCATCAACCCTGTTCAATATCTCAAAGGCATCAAAGATGGCAAGCTTCTTTGTGGCCGCTGCGTTCTTAAGCCTGTCAGCAGCCAACTCATCTTCAGGGTCGATTTTGATGATGTCTTCCTTCGCAACCTTAATCAACTGAATCACTGCCTTCCTCCCAGCTTCTATAATCTGTAGCTTGATGCTTCTTGAATCCGTCTTTGTTTCGGTTGTACTTTTTGCCGCCATGCGTTTTCTCTGTCATCCTGCGCTGCACATCTGAGAACTCTCTGCGTCCAGCTTTTTTTACTCGCTTCACAATACTACTGTAATATTATCCGTAAACATACGGTAGAGCTTTTCTCCGTCTACCGTAAACTCATAGTCACTGTAGGGTTGATACGTTATCTCGTCTCCCTCCTTCAGTCCCAACTCCTCAAGCTGCTTATTAATATAACGAATTGTTCCGACCAATGGTTCCTCCTTACCCATCTTGTCAATGAACGAAGCCTTCTTGTCCGATGGCTTAACAAAACAATACTTATCGTGCGCGACCCACCCATCGCCCTTGTTGTAAAGGAAGAACTGTAAAGAGTCTACAAAAAAGATATCCTCCTGAAAAAAACTTCTACCGCTTTTCTCCCTACCCTTCATGTCATAATACTTCTTAAAAACATTATGATGAACGAGCAACAAATCGCCAACCTCAATAGGCCCGTCATAGTTGATAGGAGTCTCAATGACTTCTGCAAACCTGTTTGAGTGTATGTGATCTTCTTGCGAGGTGCTTATAAGGATTTCTTTACCACCGACCTCTTTGGTGTTTGCGTACCGCTTGCCATCTACAGGCTTTACGATAAACATATATGGAGATTTCATTAGAAGTTTATGTTGTATTCGATTGAAATAGGCATTGTTGAGTTGAACTCCTTCCAAAGGACAACCTCATTGTTCTTTATGATCCAAACCTTTACAGAGTTTCTGTCAGCATCCCGCTTAATTAGATGTATCAGATAATCGCCACCAAGTACGCTTTGCCCTACAATGTAGTGCATAGCTCCTGACTTGTAATCAGGGCCAACTGATATCTTGCGGATGTCTTCGTGCATTATTGTTTGACCATAACAATGCCAGCTGTATTGAGTGGAGCGGCTCCAGCGCCCGTTGTTTGGTAAAGCCTTCCACTGGTAAGACCTCCTGCTCCCGCAGCAGCATCATCATCAAATGCAGACAACACCACAGTTGCAGTTGATACTACAGTAAGACTGTTAACCTGAGCCGTAGTCATGGTTGTTGCGCCTGCAACCCCAAGAGTATTTGTAACACTTGCATTACCAAGAGTTGTTGCGCCTGTAACCCCAAGCGTACCACCTATAGTAGCGTTGCCCGTAACCGATAATGTTGATAGAGTTGGGTTGAGGTTTAGAAAGGCAGAAATCTCACTAACCAAATAATTTTTTGTCGCGCCACCAGCTTGCTCAGAACCTATTAGCAGTGTGTTGCTTGTTGGTGTAGAAGAAGCATAAGCTGCCGTGTTGTTAATCTTGCCCATCAGGAATCGTTTTATCCAGTTATACAGTTTGCACATCTTTCTCTCTTATTTCGCCAGTACCCATATCAATAACTGAGTCTGCACCGTACTTCTCAATAAGCGATGATTCAACCTGTGCGAATTGAACCTTCATTTCGCCAACCTCATCAAGGATTGCCTTCTTGGTGATTTCCAAGTCCCCCAAGCTCATCTTGGCCTTTTGGAACTTTTCTTGAATCTCCTTGATTTCGTTGAACTCTTTGTCAGTAAGCTTTGTCATTAAATTAGATTTTGTACAAAGATAGAGATTTAAACTTACCGTATCGCGGCATTGATAATGATAGCCGTTTCCGCAGCTAAGCCGACACCCAAGACTATGTTCAGTATCGTTGACCTAAGCTTCTGTCTCCTTAACTCTTTCTTATGGTGCTTGACTATCACCTCAAGACTCTGTATCACCTCGTCCTTCTCCCTGTCGGCTTTAACCTGTAGCACAAACTGCTGATCCATGAACTTAATCACACTGTCAGCCCTTGCAAGCTGGCTCTCAGCTAAAGCCTTGTCCTCCTTCAACTCCCTCAAGTAAGAGAAGGAAAAAAGAACTACGTCAAACTGATGCTCAGTTATTGCTACTAAGGTATCGCCCTCGTATGGAATCAATACGGGAGACTTCTGCTGAGAAAAACTCAGACTTGCCTTCAAAAGGCAAAGCGTAAACGCTGTCAATAATATGGACTGTCTTGACATGGATTTGATTTCTTAGTTGTTGAATGGAGTCTCGCTCCAGTTGAATCTTGTCAATCCTCCCCTCAAGCACTCCTATACGGGACTCATAAACCTTTATCTTAGAAAGACTCATAGAGATTTTCTCTCGCTGTACCATCTCAATTTCCTTAAGGGATGAAGCCCTCAAGCTTACGCATACCAATACAGCAAGAGATAGCAGGGTTACCCCTACCAACAGCTTCTCTCTATTACTGAGTCCAGTATCCATACTCAGCTATAACCGCAGACCCTGTGGCTATTACCTCACATCCTACAGATGCCTGAACAGGGAAGAACCCCCACTCACCAGCGCCCAAAACAGCGTAAGGGACAGAAGCACCTGTTCTTATAGTTAGAGGGTTGGTAGTGTCTGCATTCTTAAGGTACAGATATGTGATTGCCGCTTTTGCTGCGGGAATTAAAACAGTAGCAGAGACAGTGTCCACAGACTCTCGCGCTGTGTTTGTCAATGGTGTTGTGATGGTGATAGTGTCAGTCTGAGCTATCGCCAGTGCTTCAGACGTTGCGTCTGCGCTTGTAATGTTTAGTGTTGCAGTTATTGTTGCCATGACCTGTTATTCGTTATGCCCTCCTTGACCAACCTTCAATTTTGGTCATTAAGTGCTTCCATATATCTACGCCTGTAATTGACGCAATGTTTTCCATATTACTCTTGAACTCCACGACCGCAATGTACCCAGCAGTCAACTTCGCTACGGGTATCCATTCCATGAACGATACCTCCATCACCCGACTTAGGATAATAGCGATCGAGTAGAAGATAATCTTGCTCACCGTTCTTGCCATTCGGTTGGAACGTATCTCCTCACCTCTCAACTTAGCTGCTCTGCACCCTGTAATGACATCAGCGAAAATCAGCACTCCAAGTCCTACGATTGCAGCCGTAATAGGCGCAAAAAAGAATACCACGTAAGGCACTCCCAACTTTACTATTGTTCCAACTTCAAAAGCTTTCATAACCCAAGTTCAATCGTTATTTTTCTACTCCACTCTTGTTCTGTAAATACTGCCTCAAAGTCCTTAATAGTTAGTGAATCATCAGGAACTAAAAGTCCAGCCTGACCTTCGTAGGTAATAGCTGCGAATACCGCAGTAGTCTTACCGTCAAGTCCCCCGAAATGCTCGTTAGCTATTTCTCTGTCTCTTGCCGTAGCAATAGCCTCTGTGTCGTATGGTATCAAATAACTCATAGTGCGTATGCGCTTATCATTGTTGCCAAGTCTGCCGCTGGTGGGGCTGCTTTCCAAATTGTAACAGAACTAACTATTGGGTCTCCTTGGTAAGCTAACTGCAAGGTAGCCGTTGCCCATGTTGCGTCGTCAGTCCAATCAATGTTAGTGATGGCTACAACAACATCATTGCCGCTTGTCTGAGTGTGAAGTTCCCCTCTTGTCTTTGGAGTCATTACAGAGCCGTTAACCTCGTAGTCAGGGTTCCCAACGTCTGTGTAACAAGGCGAAGTATTACCAACAAAAGTAATGAATGGCGCATCATTGCCAGCCTTCCACAAGAATCGGTAACTTATGTCTGCACCGCCTTTTATTTTTAGCAGCACTACTCCATCTGTTCCGTTCAATCCGAGAGCAGTTTTCTCTAAACCGTATCCGTTTATCATCTCCATTGCTCTGCTACCGTTGTCCATTGTGACTTGAGTAGTGTCGATGTAAACAGGCATCCTTGATAAGATAGTAGTAGCCCAATCGTTGCCGTTTCCGCTTTGGTCGTACATATCCGTGATGACCGCCTTTGCATCAGTATTCCAAGTTGCAACATCTCCAGCCTCTACGCTATCGCCTGTGAAGTCTCGCTCTACTCCTGAAGTAAACATCTTCGCTCCTAAGATCGCGTTGGTATCTGCGTAGGTACTCGCAAAGGCTTTCTCAACAGACCACGAGCCTACCAAGTTGGTGGTGTCCGTAAGGTCGTCAATTGGATAACTTTTACCTCCCGAAGCCTTAGCGGTAAATGGGATTGCTATGCCGTTACCTATACCAAGCATCTACCAAAGAGCTACAATATCAGTAGCTGTTGTGTCTGTTGCGAAAACTTGAAGCACGTTTATAGGGAGAAAACTTCCAGCAGTAGCTCCCTTGAACACAACGTCATTACCTCCAGCCATCTTTACCTTGACATCTCCTGTAACTCCTACATAAAGGACGCAGCCATTACTTGGGTTATTTGCTTGAGAGTAAATCACATATGAAGCTCCAGTAGCAATTGCTGCTGAAGTGGTAAGAACTGTATCGCTTACAATAGCATCTACAGTGGCAACCACGCTGTTGGTTGTGTCATACACTATGTCACCAACAGCAACTGTTTTAGTGAATTCCGTTCCTGTACCTACTAACTGTGCGCCTGTAGGAGCTGCCGATGTGCCTGTATTGGCTATGGCCGCAGGGTTTGGAACCCTAATAGTATCGCTTGGTATTACAGCTAAGGCTTCTCCAGCCTGTAGTTTTTGATATGCCATTATCTTTTGCTTTACGCAAAGATAAGGCTTTTACTTTTTATCAAACGGGAATAACCTGTTCAGGGTGTCTTTGCGCTTTCCGCAGCCACAGTCTGTCCCTGTAGCCTCTGACACCTTGTCCACAACCTTCTTGATGCCTGTTGCTTCTGTGATGTTCTCGACAACATCTCCCAGTCCTTTTGGATTCTTGTTCATTTCGGTGGTCTTTTAGTTGATCCGCCCTTGCCTGCCCACAGCTTCTTGCAAGCCCAGTA
>Ga0208644_1003464_pt1 | contig 12259 bp, 6 predicted proteins | sample VirMetDEL_Nov_18_FD_184517 | JGI IMG/M metagenome (GOLD analysis project Ga0208644, IMG submission 184517) | Aqueous microbial communities from the Delaware River and Bay under freshwater to marine salinity gradient to study organic matter... | ecosystem: Environmental > Aquatic > Marine >... | reverse complement strand
GTGCTTTCATATGGGATGGCACTCCTGGTTTTTCATTAACACCTGTTATAGGTGGTGCTTCTGTTAACTTTGAGATAAGTGAAAGTCAACAAACAGAAGTTATACTTAAAATATTACAATATTCTGGTGTAGTAATAAGAGATCCTAACATAGTACAGGCTGCTGCAAGAGAGTTACAACAAGAAGAAGTAAATTCAAAAAGATAATAAATGGGACTTATTAAAGAAACTAACGCTCAATATTACGGTGGTCAACAAACTTTTAGTGGACTAACAACTAATACTGTTACCTGGACAGGTAATGTAGATTTAGTAATAAATAGTTCTACTACCAACACTAATTTTAGTATATTAAAAAATGGTGTTGTATTAAATTACGGTGCTGGTGCTACAGAATACCAAGCTTTAGGAAATATTATAACATTAGGTACTAATTTAGTTTCAACTGATGTTTTAATAATACAGCTTCAAACTCCTACAATATGGGATAATTATGGTAGCTATGCGTACACTAGTTTAGTAGACATCGTTAATAATTTTATGGTAGCTTACGTAGGTTTAGATAAGCTATTACCTAGAGCAAACAGATCCGATGTAATATTTCACGCTAAGAGAGGTTTACAAGAGTTCTCCTACGATACTTTAAAATCTGTTAATTCTCAAGAAGTTACAATACCACCAAGTTTATCAATACCTTTACCTCAAGATTATGTTAATTACGTACAATTGTCTTGGGTTGATAATTCTGGTGTTAAACATATAATATACCCAACTAGGTTAACGAGTAATCCAAAAGAGCCTATACTTCAGGACAATAACGGTAATTATACACAAGGTGATTTAGGACAAAACTTACAACCTGCAGAATCTGAAACTGATAAACGCTGGAAAACAAATAACAATTTAAATATAACAGGTGAAATAACTGATGAAATATTTGAAAATGCAAATGTTTACAATTGGGATTGGTGGAAATTAGCTTATGGAAGAAGATATGGGTTAAACCCCGAAACATCACAGAAAAATGGGTGGTTTACAATAAACGAAAGAGAAGGTAAGTTTAGTTTTTCAAGTGACTTAGCTAATCAGTTAATTATAATAGAATACATTTCTGACGGCTTACAAAGTGATTTAAATAGTAAAATACCTAAAATGGCGGAAGATGCTTTATATGCTCATATAATGCATTCCATGGTAGCTTCTAGAGCTAACTTTCCTGAATATATAGTTCAAAGATATAAAAGAGAGAGATCTGCTAAATTAAGAAATGCTAAAATAAGATTAAGTAATATTAAGTTAGAAGAATTTACTCAAGTTATGAGAGGTAAATCTAAATGGATTAAACATTAATTATGCCACAAACTATAAATACATTTGTAAAATCTAAAATGAACAAAGACCTAGATGATAGGTTATTGTCTAATGGTGAATATAGAGATGCTCAAAATGTAAATGTAAGTAGATCAGAAGGCGAAGACGTAGGTGCTTTAGAAAATGTATTAGGTAATACTTTATTATCTGACTTTGGTTTAAGCGCTATACCAGGTTTAGAAATAATTGGTTTTTTAGCAGATGAAGTTAATAATAGAGCATTTTTCATGGCTACCAACTATACAGATCCTTCAGATAATCAATTAGATAATTCAGCTCCATTTGGTGTTAATTGTTATATATTAATGAGGGATAATAAGACTAGCACTAGTAGTATTTTAGTTCAAGGTAGGTTTTTAAACTTCTCTAAAACTCATCATATATACGGTATAGATTTAATAGAAGATTTATTGTTTTGGACAGATAATCGTAACCAACCTAGAAAAATCAATGTAACTAAAGCTATAGCTGATAACACTTATTATAATTCAGAAGACTTAATATCTGTTGCTAAATATTATCCATATGAAGCTATGGATTTATACACTAAAGTAGATGTAACCACTACTTCAGCAAGTAGTAATTTACAGTTTAAAGTAAGTGATACTGATTTAGAAAAGTTAAATCCTGGTATGATTTTATTAAGGGATCATGCTAGTCCATCTGAGTTTCTAGCTTTTATAGAAAGAATAAATCAACCTAGTGGTGGAGTAAATGGTACTGTTTTTCTAAATAAAACAACAACACCTCCTTTGACACTTAGTGGAGGAGATGCTTTAACATTTATTTCTCCTGGTTTACAAAACGCTAGTGATTTTTGGTTACCACCTAGTTCTACAGCTGTTTATGCGGGTCAAATATCAAACAACCCTTCTGTAATAAGTGTAACAAACATAAGTGGTGAGCTGCCTAAAGTAGGTATGAGATTAACTAATCCTAATAACACAGGTGTAAATTCTTATACCAACAATTTGTTAGTAGATACACTTGTTAGTTCTACTGGTTCAGAAGCTACAATGAGATTAAATATTACAGACATAAGTGTAGATTATAATTACAACGATGGTGATATAATTGAATTTTCTTCAGTTAATGGTTATGCTAAATCAAACTGGCCAGGAGACTCTGAATTTTTAAAAGAAAAGTTTGTTAGATTTGCATATAGATTTAAATATGAAGATGGAGAATACTCTTTAATCTCTCCTTTTACACAACCAGCTTTTGTACCTAAACAACAAGGTTATTTTATAGATAAACCTTCAGCTAATAACGTTCAAGAATATCTAACTGAACAAAATGTTATTGGCTCTAGTACCATTGTTAGTTTTTTTGAAAACAATGTTAATAATGTGTTTTTAAGTATAAACACACCATTTCAAGTTAGAAGAATGGCTGATTCTTTTGGGATAACAGAAATAGATATATTATACAAAGAGTCAGATTCTTTAGCAATTAGAGTTTTAGAAACTATACCAGTTACTGATAGTTCTATAACTGGTAATGCTACTAATATATATACCTATAACTATCAGTCAAGAAAACCTTTTAGAACTTTACCTAACAAGGAAGCAACAAGAGTTTTTGACAAAGTACCAGTTAGAGCAATGTCTCAGTCAGTTGTTGGTAACAGAGTTGTTTATGGTAACTTTATAGATAAGCACTCTCCACCAATAAATTTAGAGTATAATGTTAGTGCTAATGAAAAGTATAGATCGTATTATTCTACCACTGCTATTGAAGTAAGAAACTACTCAAGAGTTTCATATCCTACTCACACTTTAAAGCAAAATAGAACTTATCAAGTTGGTGTAGTTTTAGCTGATAGATATGGTAGACAATCAGATGTTATTTTATCCTCTTTAGATGCTTCTCAGTTTACACAAACAGGTGATCCTACTGTTTTTGGAGGTTCAACTTATTATCATCCATATAGAACTTTTTTACAAGGTGGCACCTTGTCAGAATGGCCTGGTGATTCTTTAAAAGTTTTATTTAGAAGTGTAATACCTACAATGCAAACAGGTGAATATGAAGAAGGTTATCCAGGTTTATATTCAGACGGTTTAGAAACTGCAGAGGTAAGACTTACTACAACTAATAGTGTAATTCCTGTTAAGAAAACGTTTTCACTTAACATTGTGCCTGGTAGTTTATTACAGCAAGGTGGTAACACCTATGTTGTTATTTCAGTTAATAAAGACAATAACACTAATTCAACAATTACCATTTCAGAAAGTATAGGTGTTACTAACGGTGATATTTTAACTTTCAAAGTGCCTGAAAACAAGTTAGGTTGGTATAGTTATAAAATGGTTGTTAAACAAACTGAACAAGATTACTATAATGTATACTTACCAAATGTATGTAAAGCTAGTGACTCTTCTAGTTTAGCTATTTCACCTTCATTTCCAAATGAATTTTTAAATAAACAAAGCTTTTTTACATCTTTGTTATCAGATAATATAAATAAAATTTCTTCTGACTTACAGGAAGTACAACCTGAACAAACTCAATTTAGAACAAGCAATGATATTTTATACCCTAGAGTAGGTTACAATCCTAATGTTGGAGATGCTACTACTACTATTAATCATTATGCTGCTAATTATTATGTTGGTATAAATTTCGCCACTGTAGATAATATTGGAAAAGTAAAAGACATGGGTCTCCAATTAGTAAACCGAGATGCAGTTGATTTAGGTAGGGTAAAAGGTGTAACCTGGAGTAAAGAAACAGCTGAAGCTTGGTTTGCCGCGGGTAATACTACACCTTATGAGGGTCAAAACTTAACTGATTTTGGCGTTTCTGCTGGAAATGTTGTCTATAATTTTGAAGGTATTGCTGCTAGTTTTCCATATGAACTTACTACTAATTTTAATTATTTAGTAACAACACCTATTAGAGTTAAAATTGGAGTAGCTTTAGTTGATGGCGTAAGCAAGTTAAATTATTTAGTTATCACTGAGGGTGGTGTTGATTTAGATAAATTTGATTATCTTTTTATACCAGAACATAAAGTAAACCTACCTAATGGCGATCCAAATCCGAATTTTAGAAGTCTAGATTCTTCTTGGGATGCATTTTACATACCTAGAAAAGAACCTGTCGATACTTTTTTAGATACAGCAACTTCCACCGATCAAATTGACATTGGTGCGCAAACTGAAGGATGGACTATAAGTACTGAAGCTGGCACTGATGTTCTACCTTTATCAGCGCCTGGTATTTATAACGCTAGTTCTAACCCTTCTGTAGCTAACTTAAGTGTCGATGGTAAGTTTATAATAGGTGGTGAATCAAATGACAATGATGTTTTTAGTGTTTTTGAAATAAAACCTTTAGATTCAAAGTTAGAATTATTTTGGGAAACTTCAACATCTGGACTTATATCAGATTTAAATTTTGAAATAGAAAATTCTGCACCTTCAGGATCTGTAAGTCCTGAGTTTCCAGTAGAATAAAATAAATAAATATGGGTTATATAGTAGAAGTAGATTTTTATAATAGTTACATGCTTAAAAGAATACAGCCTGAATTTAGAGGTTCTGGTGGTGTTAACAGTAGAAACGTAGCTGTTTTTCCTGGTCAAGGTTTACCTGGAGGTTTAAACACTGATTCATCTTCTGGTGGAAATAATTATTCTTCTAGGGATTTTTACGTAGAAGAAGCTAGAATTAGAGGTGGTTATAACAATACAGCTACTGATAATGGTGCTAGAGCTTATTTAGATGAACAATATCCATTACAACAAAATAGAAATAGTACTTTAATTTATTCTGGTATATATAACTCTAGAACTGGTATAAATCAAACAAATGTTTTTTCAGTGGGTGAAGCTATTACTAAAAGTTTAGATCCTGTATATGGTTCTATACAAAAGACTTATTCTGAAGACACTAACCTAATTGTTTTTCAAGAAAACAAGATACATAGAGCTTTAATAGATAAAGATACTATATATACTACTGAAAGTGGTACTCAAACTCAAGCAGGTGCAAATGTTATAGGTCAGTTTGTAGCTTACAAAGGAGAGTATGGAATAAGTAAAAACCCAGAATCTTTTGCAATATATAACTATAGAAAGTATTTTTCAGATAAAAACCGTAATGCTATAATGAGGTTATCTAACGATGGATTAACTGAGATTAGTATGTATGGTATGCAAGATTACTTTAGAGATAACCTAGCAGAAGTATCTGATTCCTTAACCACACAGTCCATATCTACAGACTGGTCATCAGGCGGAACTCTTGGATCAGCTAAAGTAGTTGTAACATCTACAATTGCTTTAACTGCCGGTATGACTATAAATGGACAGCCAGGACATATTGTATATGTAGAAGTATCTGGAAACGATTACACCGTTTATAACTCTGCAGCTTTCACAAGTAATTTAAGTGGGACTGTAACATTTAACTATAAAACTAGAGGTAAAGTAATAGGTGGTTGGGATATACATAATAAAAATTATGTTGTGTCTTTACAGAAAAATTCAAACCAAGTAAGTACAGATGAGTCAACTTACAAAACATTATCTTTTGATGAGCGTATAAACGGTTGGGTTAGTTTGTTTACTTATAAACCTAATTTAGTATTTAGTACTTTAAATAAGTTTTATAGTGTTCAAGATTACAAGTTATATGAGCATTATCATGAAAATGTAGATAATGATACTAGAGGTAGTTTTTACGGTGTTAGAAGACCTTCTAATGTAACTATAGTATTTAACACTCAACCTAACATAACTAAAAACTTCAATACTATATTCTATGAAGGAAGTAATGGTTGGGAAGTTGAAAGCTTTAACTCTGGATTTACTGGTCAAGATCCAAACCCAAGTGGCGCTGCAGGATCTTACGTGCAAAGTAATGATTCTATTATATCTATAAAAAGTTATGACGAAGGATCTTATGTAGATGCTAATACTGGCTACACTTTAAGAGCTGGTTTTGATAGAAAAGAAAATAGGTATGTAGCTAACTTAAGAAATAATTCAGCTGCTGCGTCTGGTGAAATACTATTTGGAGCTCAAATGAGTGGTATTAAAGGTTATTTTGCTACAGTTAAAATTGAAACAGATGAAACAACTCAATTAGGTGGACCTAAAGAAATATGGGCTGCAGGAACTAATTTTGTTTTATCTTCTTATTAAATTAAATTAAATGAATAAAATACAAGCTATACAAAAAGCTATAAAAAAAATTGATAGTAAAAAAATAGATGGTATTGATATATATGGTGATGGTAATAGTATAATTAAAAACGACTTATTTCCTTTAAAACATGTTTTTGCAGATCAAATATATTTGAGAGAATTAACAATTAAAAAAGGTATGGTAATGGTAGGTGCAATACATAATCATTTACATATATTTTTTTTATTAAAAGGGCATTTAACTTTATCAGATAAAAATTCAGTAGAAGATTATGAAGCGCCTTGTTACGTTGTGTCTAAACCTGGTATACAAAGAGCAGTTTACGCTAATGAAGACTCTATAGTTGTAAACATACATAAAAATCCAACTAACAATAAAAATATTGAAGAACTTGAAAGAGAAATAGTTTCACTTAACGTAGAGGATTATGAAAAATATATTAATAATAAAAAATAGAATGTTATGGCTTTTACAACAGTAGCTATAGTAGCTGGAGCAACCGTATTAGTTTCTGCTGGTATAGACGCAGGTATTAAAAACAAGAGAGCTAATGATGCTGCTGATGAAGCTTCTAATTTAAACACAGATATAACTAGAGCTCTAGACAATAGAGAACCTGTTTACGATGCTTCTGGTAAGATTAGGGAGATGAAAACTGATATAGATGAAATGAAAGGCTTAGTTACTAATCCATATGCTAATCTAGGTGTTGCTACAGAAGCAGCTGAAATACAAATGGAACAATCCGACATCGCTTTAGCTAATACATTAGATACAATAGCTGCTACAGGTGCTGGTGCTGGTGGAGCCACTGCTTTAGCTCAAGCAGCTTTACAAAGTAAAAGAGGTGTTGCAGCAGACATACAAAGACAAGAAGCTCAGAACCAAAAGTTAAGAGCTCAAGGTGCTCAGCAAGTTAATCAACAATTGTTAAGTTTAGAACAACAAAAAATTACTTTAGAAGGTCAAGCTATATCAGCTGAAGAAAGAGCAGCTGCAGGTAGAGCAGATAGAGAACAAGCTGCAATAGATAGGTTATATGGAGAGTATGATTTCCAAAGATCACAGGAAATAGCCAACAGGCAAGCAGCTTCAGACGCTATAATTGGTGGTTTACAAACGCTAGGTGGAGCTGGTTTAAGTTTCGCTGCATCTGGATTAGCGCCAACACCAAGCGCTATAAACCCAACTCAACCTCCAAACACGCTTAACTACGGTGACCCTAATTTTGTAGGTCCTCCATCGGAGTATGATTTTATGAATTTTAATAGTGGTGGAGATCCTTTTGCTAGTATGAATTTACCAAAATAATTTATATTTTAAAAAGTTATAAAATGAGTCAAAGAAACGTAAATTTACAAGCCCCAGATCCAAGGCAAAGTACAGCTGCTAATTTAGAAAGATTAGGTAATATATCAAATACTTTTGTAAATCAAATAGCAAAAAGACAAGCAGAGCAAAGAGAAAGAAGTGAAAAAGCTATGTTATTAGGCGATGCTACTACTGAAGAGTTAACACAAATATATAGCGCTAAACTTAGTAGTGCAAGTGCTGAAACTAAAGCCGCTTTAACTTCTTACGCTAGAGAGCAAGCTGAGATTATTGGTGCTGCTAAAACAAAAGCTTTTTCTCCAGGTGCTACTCAAGAAGATAAAGATAACTACTATAAAACATTGTCTCAAGGAACTTCTAATTTAGAATCTATAGCAACATATAGTGTTTTAGCAACTAATGATCTTAATATATATAAAAATCATTTATACGCTGTTGAAGTTGGATCTTTAGAGAATAGACTAAGTAGAAAAGCTTTAAACAATACAGATCTAATAGAATTTAACGCTGGTCTAGCAAGTCAAAGAGCTAGTAACATTAAGGTATCTAATAATGCTAATGGTCACGCTACTATAAGTTTTGTAAACCCTGATGGTAAAGCAATAGAAAGAGATGTTTGGGCATCTGTTCAGGCTTTTAAAAATACGGGTCAAACCTTATCAGATCAAGTAATATCAGGAGATAAATTACTTAGTAGTAAAGCTAAAAGAGCTAAAGTAGCAAGTGAGGTAAAAGGATTTGAAGATTTAAAACCTACTCAATTAATTACAAAAAAGTTTGATATTGCTTCTAACAGTGAAAAAACAGTTAAAATATCAGGAGAATTAAATGCTGAACAAGTTTTGATTGATAATCACAAAGACTATTTAATAAATAAAACTAAACAAGCTGGTTTTGACGAAGACTGGGATCAGTTACAGTTTTTAGGCAAGTTAGAAGATAGTAATCTAAAAGATATATCTTGGGACACCTTCAATAATATAAACGTTGAAGAAGCTATAAAACAAATAAATGAGAGTGGAAAATTTGAAGATATAGCCCAACAGTTTGGTGACCAGGATAAGAAAATAAATAAAGATGAGTATTTTGAAATACAAGCTCAAATGAGAAATGACGCTGCTGTTGGTTTAGCTAAGTTTTATGGTATGGAATATAACCAAAACGAAACAGTTACGGTAATACAAGATCAAGAAAACAAGTATAAATCTTTTATGTCAGATGGTAGAACAACAAAGAATATATCAGCCATAAGAAAAGATGAAAAAGATTTAGTACAACCTTTGGAAACTCTTTTAGGACTTCAAGTTAATTTAGTTGGTGGTAAATATGTAAGAAACGATGGTCCTAGCGGTTTTAATGACTTAGTTGAAAATTACTTTAATTCGGACGATATGAAATTTCACATTCAAAAAACTAAATCTATACCAGGGTTTAACAGGGAAAAGCAAATTTTTATGACAGGTGATCAACTTGTTGAAGAGTATAATAAGCAAAATATGACTGTACCAAAAGATATAAACTCTTCTTTAAATAATAATAACACTATATATGTGGTAAATAAAGACATAATTAAAGGTGATTTTAGCGGTGGATATGCAACTACAGGTATAGAAGAAAATAAAACAATTAGTTTTGTAAACGATATAATGACAAATGATAGTAAAAGAAATTTAATGTCTGTTTTAGGTGTGCCTTTTAGCACTCAAGATGAAGTAGAATTAATAAGAGATGGAAGTAAATTTTAATTATATATATTAAAAAATTATGATAAATAACATAGTTACAGATCCTCCTAAAGATAAAGAGTTGTATGATTTCATTAGAAATAAAAGTTTATTTCTAGCTAATTATATGAATATTCCTGATTCAATAGAAAGTTTTAGAGAGCAATTTAATACAGACGAAAAACTATTTAAACTATACGAACACTTAAGTATAGGTAATTTACTATCAGATAAAAACAAAGAGTTTAAAAACTTTAAAATAAATGCTGGTTTTGATAAAGACCAAATTCAGTCACCAGCTGTAAACTTGTTAGACAATAAAGATAAGACAGGGATAATACCTCAATCTAATGAAATATTTTCAGAAGAAGACGTTAATAAAAATTTTGAAGATTCACAGAAAAAAATAAACGAACAGTTTGAAATATCTAAATCAAATTACAAAGATCAACTTGATAAAAAACAAATTGACGAAAGAAAATATAGTTCTTTAATAAACAATTTAACTATAAAAAAGAATAAAGATTTAGAGATAAATGTAAAAAAGAAAAATGAAGATCTAAATAGAATAGGTTTAGCTAATCCAACTGTTAGTTATTTTACTTATGATAAAAGCGGTAAAAGAAAAAAGCAGCAAACAGGTATTCATGACTGGGCTTTTAGACAAAAAGGAGAAGATACTTCTAAAGGAGATGCGTTTTTTACCATGTCAGACTCTGAGCAAAAAGAAAAGTTTATACCTTTCTTAAAAAATAGATATAAAGGTTTTGAGTTTGAATATGTAGATTATTTATCTGATAAAATATCTAACCAAATTATAGTAAGAAACCCTAGCAAAGGAACAGAAACAACTATAAAATTAGATAAAAATAATCCCTACAGCAATAAAAAAGAATTAATTAGTTTTTTAAACAAAAACGGTGTTGATCAACAAGGCGTAGTAAAAAGCTTAAGTGAAGAAGCTGAAATGCTTGATGAGGTTTTCAATAAGCCTTTTGATCCTATAAACCCAACACTTGGAGGAGTTGGTTTAAATGATAATGATAAAAAACTACTTAGTTTTTATGGTGATTTTTCAGAGTCAAAAACTGATATAGGGGAATTTAAAGAGTTTAAATATAACGAAAATCTTTTTAAAACTAAAAGAGAAATATTTGTTGAAAAACTATATAAACAAGGTAAAATATCTTTACAAGCATACCAAGATCCTTACGTAAAAGGAAAAGAAGAAATAAATAGGTACCTTAGATCTAGACCAGGGTATAATTACGAAACTAATTCTTTTGATAACGACGTTTTTGGTTTAACAGAAGTAATAAGAGAAACTGAAAAAGGCCAAAGTAATTACGGTGAAGGTACTCCTACCTGGAACGAAACTAAATCAAAGTTAAATATAGAAAGAACTAAACTTAATCAACCGTTAGCTACCGAAGAAGAAATAAAAGTTCAAATAGCTAGAACTTTATATGAAAAAAATAGATCTGAAGCTTTAGAAAGTCATTGGGATAAATACTTAGATGCTAATAAGGAAAAAGTTGGTAAACTACTCGGAGCGTCACTAACTAAGTCAGATTCAAACATTGATGAAGCTAATAGACTACAAGCATTAAACGAGATAGAGTTAGAGAGCTATCAAGATCCAAATAACGAAGATAATTTGTTAATAGATTATTTTGAAGAAATATATAATGATCCTACTAAAGATTTTCCACCTGGTGACGGAGAAAAAGTTACGTTAAAAAACGGTAAAACAGTTCCTAAATCTTTGCTTGAACAATATAATTCCGCTGTTAGTGGTAAAAAAGCTAGATTAGACACCATGCTTAATAGAATGAATCAAACGTGGGAACTTCAAGACGAGTCAGGAGATATAAACGCTTCTTTGGACATGTTAAATAGAGATTATAATACTTGGAGGAAATCTATAAATAATACAGCTTTAATGTTTGGGGATATAGGTATTGGCGTTTCATACATGGGAGCTAAAACTGCTAAAGGTATTGGATATGGTGTACACGCTTTAGGCGCATTAATGGATTCTGACTTGACATCTGAAGAGTGGGATAAAGAGCAAAAAATATGGGAAGATTACGATGATACACTTGCCGACTGGGGACAAGAGTGGACTGATAAAAAAGAGCAAATAAGAAAAAATTTTGCTAAAGACGTAGGTTTTCACCAAGATAAATGGGGAGGTAGAAGCGCTTTTGCAGGTAACTTTGGAACGTTTGTAGCTCAAGAAATATCCACTCAAATACCTATACTAGCCACAATGATGTTAAGTGGTGGTACACTAGGTCCAATATTAATGGGTGCTTACTCAGCTGGAGATCATTGGATGCAGGATGACATGGAAGAAAGAAGAACAGGTGTCTATAGATCAGAATGGAAACAAGCTGCTGCTGCTATAGGTTATGGAGCTTCTGAAGCTATATTTGAAAGATTAACTACTGTTCCTATATTGAGAAGAGGTGGTAATTTAATTTCTAGAATGGGTGAGAGAAGTATATTTGAGTACAAAGACGCTATGAAACAGTATTTTAAAAGTAAGCTTCCACAACTACCTTTAGAAACTGCTTCTGAAATGGTGGGTGAAGGTCTAACTCAAGTTGCTCAAAATTTAATAGATGGTAAGGACGCTCTTCAAGATGTTGATCACGCAGCATTTGTAGGTGGT
>Ga0208644_1003462_pt1 | contig 12267 bp, 12 predicted proteins | sample VirMetDEL_Nov_18_FD_184517 | JGI IMG/M metagenome (GOLD analysis project Ga0208644, IMG submission 184517) | Aqueous microbial communities from the Delaware River and Bay under freshwater to marine salinity gradient to study organic matter... | ecosystem: Environmental > Aquatic > Marine >... | reverse complement strand
TGGTACAACGACTTTTCTACCAAAAGCATTAGACCTGCATTTGAGAGTTCAGCATTTTCTCGGGGTAATTTTGTCATTGCTCGCTATCCTACAAGAACTCAACAAAGTTTACTTTCTCATGAAGAATGGGAAGCAAACGCAGAATTTCTATCAAAAGCCCCGCAAATTGTTCAATTTTTGTTAAATGAATTAGAAAAGAAAACCGATTAAATTTTCTTTTTTTGCAGAAAGACAACGAAGCGCGCGCGAGGATAAGCGCGTGCTCGGGGGTTTGGGGGAGACCCCCAATGTAAATGACTTGAACATTTAGACGCAACTCTGCACTACTGGGGAGCGAAAAAATTCCCTTTTTTTCATCCTGTGCGCCTCTTCGAGTTACTTCTGAACTTTCATCGAAAAGGTTACGCTCCTTCGCGTTTTTCACAATTTAACTTAAGGCGTTTCGCTACAGACTTTCACGTTTGTTTTAAACATGCTGCTCATCTGCCGATGCTTTCACATCGGTTGGTTAGTGCACTAGCAGTGTGCCCGGGGCCCTGATCATTAAACTTTTTGAATTGTTTTTGTTGAAATAATAAAAAAAGAGTTGAGTTTGAGTAAGAATTCATTTAAATCCTTAAACATCTGACTGAGGATATTTTTACGATCCTTAAAGTTAAATTGTCAAAGATCGCAATGGTCAAATTAAGTCTGCTAGAACTTTGAAGTTTGATCATTGAATCAATGTATAAAATTTAAGCTTCTTTTTAAAATTTTTCTACTGAAATGTTGGTTAGAGAAAAGTTTTAAGAAGAAGCTTTTTTTATTTAATCATTTCAAGTATTTACAAAAACGCATGAGGCGACAATAAAGATCTGGAAGGTCTTAAATTCTTCATATCGGTAGAGAGTTGGCAAAATAGTCCCTGAACACTGTGTGCTAACTCTCTATTTTTCTGAGGTTAATTCATTTGACTCAATTAGTTCAGTAGTGTTTAAGTGTTGTAAAGCGACACGAAAGGACTACTTGTGAAACGCTCCAGCGCAGATCTAAAAACCGAAGTCGAATTTCTTAAAAATCATATCAAAATCAATTTCCAGAAAACCCTCTCTCTTGAAGAGTTCTCAGATCATTTGAACATGATTCTTACTGAGAGAATCAACGATTACATTTATCAGCGGTACCGGGACTGGGATTCTTTGGAGCTTCTAAAGCTCCTTATTGAGTTCAAGGGTGAAGTTGAAAAGAAGGTTGAAAAACCGATTGAGAAGCCTTTGCCACTTATTGAAGATAAAAAGAAGACAAAACTAATCAAGTAAGGATGACGGAATGATCATTCATTGTCAGTACAGCAAACTTGTACCTATTCAGGAACTCAAGCCTCATCGAAAGAATAGGAATGATCACCCTGATGACCAGATTGATCGCCTTGTAGAAATTTTAAAATACCAGGGTTGGAGATACCCGGTAAAGGTCTCAAATCAATCGGGTTATATCACCTCAGGCCATGGTCGAGTTATGGCTGCTAAGAAAATGGGCCTGAAAGAGGTGCCAGTCAGTTATCAAGATTATAAGGATGAGGCACAAGAGTATGCTGATATCATTGCAGATAACGCAATCGCTTCATGGTCTGAGCTGAATCTGAGTGCAATTAATGATGATATTCCTGATTTAGGGCCTGATTTCAATATTGATCTCTTAGGGATTAAAGGATTTGAAATTGACCCATCAGAAAAAGGAGAGAAAGAAAGTTTATATACAGAAAAAATTGAAATCCCAAATTACGTGCCAAATGGGCCTTGTCCAAAAATTTCTGAACTATTTGATCTTGAAAAATGTCAAAAGCTATTAAATGAAATAAAAGAAAAAAATTTATCAGACGATATTCGATTATTTTTAGAATTTGCTAGCTATAGGCATATAGTTTTTAATTATGAAAAAATTGCTGAATTTTATGCTCATGCATCAATTGAAGTGCAAGACTTAATGGAAAACTCAGCACTTGTGATTATTGATTTTAATAAAGCTATTGAAAATGGATTTGTAATGCTTTCTAAAAAACTTTCTCAAGAATACTTGTCTGAAGAGGATTAAAATGCAAACAAGAAAACATGCAATTTTAATTTTAACTCACGGCAGGCCAGATAAAGTTGTAACATTAAGTACATTAGAGAGATGCAACTATACCGGAAAAGTATTTTTAATAGTTGATGATCTTGATTTAACTAAACCTAAATACCTAGAAAAATATGGCAATAAAGTTATAGTTTTTAATAAAAAAAAAGCTGCTGAAATAACTGATAGTGGTGATAATTTTAATACTTTAAAGGGTGTAATTTACGCTAGAAATATAGCATTTGAAATTGCAAAACAATTAGAACTAACTCATTTTTTAGTTCTTGATGATGATTATACAGGTTTTTATTATAGATTTAATGACAAAAACAATTATGAATATAAACCATTAAAAAGATTAGATCAAATTATTGCCGCTTGTTATGATTTTTTAGATGATTCTGGAGCAGACTGTATTGCAATGGCGCAAGGCGGGGATTTTATAGGCGGAGATAATTCAAGTTTTGCAGAAAAAATTAAATTTAAACGAAAGTTAATGAATTCTTTTTTTTGTAGAACTGATAGGCCATTTAAATTTTTAGGTAGAATTAATGAAGATACAACTTTATATGTAGATGGTGGTGTAAGGGGAAAAATATTTTTTACTACTAATCAAATAAGTTTAAATCAATACGTTACGCAACAAAATAAAGGTGGTTTAACTGAAATTTATTTAGATTCAGGAACTTATGTTAAATCATTTTATTCAGTAATATGGCAACCATCATGCGTAAAGATTTCTACAATTACTGGTCAACAAAGTACTAGGATACATCATAGAGTTAATTGGATTAATACGGTTCCAAAAATATTGAATGAGACTTTTAGAAAACGATCAATTCACAATGAGGAATTAAATGCCTCCTAAAAAGAAACCTATAGATCCAAAATTAGTTCAAGACCTAGCAGCGATTGGTTGCAAAACTGTAGAGATTGCTACCATTGTTGGATGTTCTGTCGATACTTTAGATCGGCGATTCGCGGTAGAAATGGAAAAAGGGAGAAGCAATCTCCGCGCTTCCCTGAGACGTTGGCAAATTGAAGCGGCAAAAAAGGGTAACGTTGCAATGCTGATCTGGCTTGGGAAACAGTTACTAGGTCAGTCTGAAAAAATTGAACAAGTTGCAGAACATTCGATTAAACAAATCTCTTATTCGGAAATGACCAAAATTTTAAAAAGTGATCCTTTTTTAAAAGGAATAAAAGAAGATGGAAAATCTAATCAAGGAGATCGAGAATCTAAAGCTGGAGATTCAAAACCTTCAAATGACGTGCCTAAAATTGGAAGCTGAGAGAGACGCTCATATGGAGGTCATCCGTCAGATATTCGAGATTAAAAATGCACAAGATATTACATCAGGGTGATTGCTTAGAGGTTTTAAAAACGCTTGAGAGTGAATCAATACATTCTCTCATTACAGATCCTCCAGCGGGAATCAAATTCATGGGAAAATCCTGGGATGACGACCATGGTGGTCGAGATACTTGGATTGACAACATGAAAAAGATTTGGGTTGAGTGTTACAGAATTTTAAAACCCGGTGCTCATGGCCTAGTCTGGGGATTGCCTAGGACTTCACATTGGACAGCAACAAGTCTTGAAAATGCGGGGTTTGAAATAAGAGACGTCATGACTCATATCTTTGGTCAAGGATTTCCCAAGAGTTTGGATATCAGTAAGGCGATTGATAAGACGTCATCAACCGAAGCTGCAAAACAATGGCAGGGCTGGGGCACGGGGCTTAAGCCCGCTTCTGAGCATTGGATCTTAGTTAGAAAACCATGTGAAGAGAAGTCCGTTGCAAAAAATGTATTAAAGCACGAGTGCGGAGGAATTAATATTGATGGGTGTAGAATTGAAAGTAATGAAAAATTAGCCAGACCTAAAAATTCAGCAAACAATTTAATTTTTAGAAGTTTTAAAAATTTTGGAAATCCAAATGAGCCCCACGGCCGTTTCCCAGCTAACTTAGTTTTGTCTCACACTGAGCACTGCACTGACGTTCAATGTGACGATTCATGCACTGTAAAAATGCTAGATGAACAAAGTGGATTATTAAAAGATAAAGTATCTCGATTCTTCTATTGCGCAAAGGTGAGTTCAAAGGAGCGAAATGAAGGATTGGAAAATGAAATAAAATCTAATCCCATGAGCATTGCTAGACCTAATTCAGTTGATATGTCTGGAAAGTTGCCAGATCATGATGGGCGAATTAAAATAGGGAATTTTCACCCCACGGTAAAGCCTCAGAAGCTCATGCGCTACCTTTGCAGGCTTATTACGCCTCCTCAAGGGATAGTTTTAGATCCTTTCATGGGTAGTGGGTCCACAGGATTAGCGGCGTTGAAAGAAGGATTTCAATTCATCGGAATTGAAAAAGAATCTGAATACTTCGAAATAGCTCAAAAAAGAATAGAACATTGTGATTCATCCAGAGATTCAACGCATAGCCTTGGGAATTAAGGCATTACATGACCGATGGATTCCTCACCCTGCTCAGATTGAGATTGGAAGGCCACTCATCTCAGGAGAGGTAAAGGAATTATTTGCTCAATGTGGGCGTAATTTTGGAAAGTCGGAGTTAGTCTCTTATTTACTGTGGCGTTATGCTTTCACATTTCCCAATTCTGAGAATTACTATTTCGCACCGTACATGAAACAAGCCCGGGAAATTCTTTGGTCCTCCCGTCGTATTCAGGATTTTGGACCGAGTGAATGGATTGAAGATATCAATAATACTGAGATGCGAATCACGTTCAAAAATCAAAGTTTTATCAAACTTGATGGTTCTGACAACGTGGAGGCGTACCGAGGAGTGAAACCTAGAGGCTTATCGGTATTTGACGAGTTCAAAGACTTTAGACCTGAGTTTTATGAGGCCTATGATCCTAATCGAGCGGCTTTTGATTCACCTCTTATGATCATTGGAACCCCCCCTGAGTTTGAGGGTCAATTTACTAAGCTAGCGGAAACTTATAAAACAGATCCTAAGAAAAGATTTTTTAGATTTTCCAGTAGATCCAACCCTCACATTTCTACAGAGTGGTTGGAGTCAAAAAAGAAGGAACTCTACGACCGAGGGGAAGGGGATAAATGGGAAAGAGAGTACGAGGCAAACTTTGTTCGGGGGGGCTCATCTGCCATCTTCCCGATGTTGAGTGAAAGATTCATCCATAGCCACAACACGCTGATGGGTGAACTGTGGCGGGATCGAAAGAAATTAACATGGTGTGTTTGGTTAGATCCCGCTGCAGCTTCTTGCTTTGCCGTTCTCTTTTGCGCAATCAACCCCTATTCAAAGACAATCTATTGCCTAGATGAGGTTTACGAGACGGACCAAGGTCAAATGACTGTAGGCAAACTCTGGCCTAGGATTCGGGATAAAAAGAATGAGCTTTGGGATGATGGGGAATGGCGGCAAGGTTATGACGAGGCAGCCACTTGGTTTGCCAACGAGGTTCTAGACCTTTTTTCTGAGCATCTTGAGCCAACCCAAAAGATGAAAAATGACAAGATGACAGGATTATCTCTCATTAAAGACGCCATGCTCTATGGGAAGCTTAAGCTATCAGATAGGTGTCAGAAGCTTTTTTGGGAATTAGAACACTACCGAAAAGACTCTTCAGGAAAGATTCCAAAGAAAGATGACCATTTAATTGATTGCTTGAGATATATTTTTGACGCTTTTCAGTATTCCATTAAAAATGAAGTTGAGCCCAAGGTAGATTCAGTAGTAGCTAAACGAGGCTATACTTTAGAGCAGGATTTTCCTGACCTATACAAGAATGAGGAGTATGAATGGACTTAGAGGTGCTTTCTATGGTGATTATTATGTTCTTTCTCATGATGACTATTCTAAGCTTCGTCATGTCTCTCTTTTGTTGGATTGAAGTCAAAGCCATGCAAAAAAGCACACACTCCATTCAGTATGTCCCAGCTAACTCTGAGTTTGAGAAAGTTTCGAAAGAGCTGGAAGAAAATTTTAATAAAGATATATTCGAGGCCGTATGAGTTATTTCTTTGATGGCGCATTAGACACCTTAGATAAAAGCTTCTCTCAACCTAAATACCCTCTTTATTCTTTGAATTTGGATGATCCGAGAAATGATCAAGACGTTCTCAGATGGCTCAGCAGTGAGTTAGGCTTTTTAGAGCAAGAGAATGAGCCACGTATTCGGGTTATGAGACGCAATCTTGCGCTTTATAAGGGTATCCAGTATCAAGAGTTAGAGACGCGCCTAGACGCCAGAGATCGTGGCACAGACCGTGCTCAAGTGGTACGTAAGATCGTCTGTAACCATCTTTACGATCTGACCAAGAATCGAGCTTCAAGACTTATTAAGTTCAAGCCTAACGTAGCCATCCTGCCGACCAATGACGAGCTGAGTGATAAGGTAGCAGCTAAAGTGACGAAGCAGCTTCTGGATCACGTCTGGTATGAGTCAGATTTTGAAGGGAAGATTCAAATTCAACTCGTCACGAATGCTTTAGTCATGGGTGAAAGTTATCTCTTCATCCTCTGGAATGAGGACAAGGGTGATCTAAATCCTGCTTGGGTCAAAGCCTCAAAAGAACATGGTGGGAAAGTCCCTGTTTTAGGTCAGGATGGCGAGCCTCAAAAAGATCCTCAAGGCAATGTAGTTTATATCGATAGGCCTGTGAGAACTGGAGATATTGACTATAAGGTTTGGCTAGCCTCAGAAGTTTTAATGCAGAAAAAACGAAACCTAGCTGACGTTGATTATTGCTTCACGAGAGAGCTGGTCAATACTCAGGAACTTAGGCAGCGATATCCGGAAAAAGCTTCAAAAATCAAAGACTTAGAAGAAGCTCAAGTTTACGATTATGAGAAAATGGAGTTGAGACCTGCTCGGGGTGAGCAGATCATTTACACATTCTGGCATCGTCGTAGTCCGATGATGGACAAGGGTAGAAAAATAGTTTTTTTAAAAGATGTGATTCTTGAGAATGAGGAATCCCCTTTTAGTCATGATCAACTTCCTTTTGTTCGATTCACAGATGTGGATTATCCGGGTGAACTTTACGGAGTAAGCTTTTTTGAGAACATCAAGCAGTTAACCGGAACTTATAATAATATCACCAACATGCTTCTAAGGAACATAGTTCTAGCGTCTCATCCTAAGTGGATGGTACCCGCTGGCTCTGTAGCCTTAGATCGATTGGGCAATGATATTACCATTGTCCAATACAAAGGACCTCAACCACCAGTACTTGCAACATCTCCAACTGTTCCCGGTGATGTGTTTAGTTTTAGAGAGAAGATTAAAGAAGAGTTTCAACAAATCTCTGGAGTCTTTGGGGTCTCAAGGGGTGAACCACCTCCAGGCATTAAAGCGGGTGTTGCCCTTCAGTTCTTAAGTGAGCAGGAGTCTGAGCGTTATAACGAGTTAGTACTCAAATATAACGACATGATTCTAGGTATTGCTCAAATGACGTTGGCAGTTTGTGGTGATTACTACGATGAGTCAGACGAGCGAATGATCAGGGTGATTGGAAAGAACAACGCTTGGATGACTAAGTTCTTTGACGTAGCTTATTTAGAAAAAGACTACGACATCAGAATTCAGAACTCATCAGCTTTACCACGCTCACTTGCGGCAAGGACTCAGACCTTATTAGATTTGAATGAAAGATTTCCTGATCAGTTTACCTCTGAACAGGTGATTGACCTTTTAGATCTAGGTCAGTCTGACAAGTTCATTGATTCGGCTACGGTCGCAGTAAAAACGGCTCAAGCTGAAAATGAAGAATTGTTAAAAGATACTCAAGATGCTTTATCAGAAGAACAACTTGCGCCTAAAGAGTTTGAAAATCATATCCTTCACTGGAGAGAACACACTCGGATGGTTCAGGAGTACTCTTTCAAATATCAAACACCGGAAGCAGTTCAAGAACGCATGATTAATCACATCATGGCTCATGAAATGCTGATGATGGATGGAGCAAAAAAGAATCCTAAGTTTGCAGAGGAGCTGTCTAAGTTAGCTTTGTTCCCTCTTTTCTATACGCAAGAGATGGCGATCATGAGTCAACCTGAAGCTCAAGGAATGCCTGGTCAACCTGTAGGAGCACCTATTCAAGCTATGCCAGAGCTTCCCGTAAATCCATTAGTCGGAGGAGAGCCTCAATTACCTCAAAATCCTCCAATGCCGACAGTCGAACAACAATTAGGAGTTGAGGGTCCAGTTGCCCCAACTTCAGGAATCTAGAAAAGGAATAGTCAATGAGTGAAGTACAGACGCAGACTACACCAATGGTAGAAACTGCAAACGTTCAGGAACCAATTGAAGTGATCGGTGGATCAAGTCCCGTCTCTTGGGATGAGTTATCCGCAGTCAGTAATTGGAAAAATAACCTCACAAAGAACAAGGAACCTGATTTAAAAACTGCTCAAAGGCGTAAAGATGAAGGCGATGACTTAGATGAAGTACTAACCGAGAAAGGAGAAGCACATGGCACCGAAGAAAAAAGCAGCAAAGAAAAAACCGATGAAAAAGAAGTAAAAAAAGAAACTAAGGAAAAGGATACTAAGGCAAAGGATACCGTTGCAAACTCTAAAAACAATGTAAAGCCGTTGAAATTTAAAAACAATGGCCAGGATATTGAAATAAACTCCGATGCCTTAGTATCTGTTAAAGTGGATGGAAAGACTCTAGAAATACCAGTCCAGGAAGTGATTAATCGCTATTCTCAACAGCGCCACCTGGATGATCTCTTTAAAAAACATAAAACAGAAGTTGATCAATTTGAATCATCCCGAACAAGGTTGAATGATTCGATCAAGCAAGCTCATGACTTGTTAGCTAATAAAAAAGATTTAAAAGGTTTTACCGAGTTACTCGGTGAAAGTCTTGGAGTCGATGGTCAAAAACTCTTTGACGACGCTGTCGAAAAAATTCGACAAGTCATAAATGAAGAGGCATCATTGAGTCCAGAAGAACTCAAGCTGAAGCGTCTTGAGGAAGAGAATCAAGTTTATAGATCTAAAGCAGAGGCGGAAAAAACTGCTAAGGCAGAAGCTGCTAAGCTTAAGGATCTTGAGACTCACGTCTCAACCATTCTCGACCAAAAACAGATGACTAAAGCTGATTTTGTTGAAGCTTACGACGCGCTAGTTAAAAATGGCGTTCCAACTCAAGATATCTCCCCAGACATGGTGGGGAAGTATTGGGATAATATGAAGTTAGTTGAAACGATCTCATCGAAACTGACAGAAATAAATCCTGAGCTGCAAGGCGATTTTGAAGCAGTCGAAAAGCTGACGAACTTAGCGATCCAAACCCAAGCATCTAATGAGGAAATCGCTGAGGTGATCAATCAACTCTATGGCAATTCCGCTGCCAAAAAGTTGAGTAAAAAAATAACTAAAACATTAAAAAAATCCGTCAGTGACAATGGACCGAAACGTGCGGGAAGTGATCCATTGTTTTTTGACGACATCTAAAGGAATTAAAAGATGGCACAATTCTCGTTAAGTACTGCCTCAAATTTATTCAAGATAAAATATGGGAAATTAGCTGACAATACCTACAACTCCGCAAACGTGTTGTTAGGCCGTTGTAAAAAGGAATATAATTTTGTCGGTAAGAGAATGGACATTGCAGTCCCTACCTCTTTCGCTGGCGGCGTGGGTTCCGGTTCTTTGCCTATCGCTAACTACGCAAACATCCAAGACGCTGTGATTGAAGCGAAGAAAATGTATGCTGTAGGTTCTATCGATCGTGAAGCAATCAAGGCAGCCTCTGTCTCTGAAGGCGCATTCATTGAACTCACCAAGTTCTCCACTCAGAAGGCCGTTGAGTCCTGGATGAGAAACATGAGCCGATCCCTATTCAACGATGGAACAGGATCTTTAGGCACAACCACTGCAGCAGCTGCAGGCGGAAGTGCTGCAGCTCCAACGGTGGTAATCTCTACTACGACTTGGAAAGAATCCAACTTCGAAGAAAAAGATTACATCATGCTGGATAGTACTGCTAACCCATACAGCACTGCTAACATTTGGGAAATTACCTCAGTAGCTCCTTCCACACGTACATTGACCTTGTCTCGTATTGCTGGATCTGTGGACTTAACCGCTGACACAGGCGCTAAGACTCTTTACATGCAATACTCTAAGGATAACGATCCTTCAGGATTGAAGGGTGTGTTGGATGCTACCTCTGGTACACAGTATTCTATTACTGTGGGCCGACGTTGGCAGGCATCTGCTCAGATTGCAGCTTCTGGAGCTGGAATTACTGCAGATCTCCTCAATCAAGGAATGATGGAAATTCAACGCAAGTGCGGCAAGGTGCCTAACTTGATCATCACCTCATTCACACAGTACCGCAAACTCTTGAACATCTTGGAAGATCAAAAGCAATATTTGATCGATCCACGTGCTCAGGACTTGGTTGGAAAAATCTCCTTCCGCGGTCTTGAGTTCATGAGTGCTGCAGGCCCTGTCGGTATTTTCGCTGAGCGTTTCGTGGAAGATGACCGCGTATATCTGCTCAATGATAACTACATCACCCTGCATCATCGTCCGGATTTCGGATTTTTCGATGATGACGGCACAGTACTCCTCCGTGACGCAAGCTCTGACTCGTATAGTTTCCGTTTTGGGGGCTATGTTCAAATGTATGCGGTCCCAACCATGCACGGTGTGATCACGGGTCTTGCGACCTAATTGATTCTAACAACATGACTTAAGTCTCACGGATGAGGCTTAGGTCTTATTTTTCCACGGAGAAAAAAATGTTAAGACAAATTAAATCCACTCAAAGACTAGCTAGACAACTTGCTTTTAAAATTACTGGTACTGGTACAGCGGCTATCAATATCGGTTCTTTTGATGCAACCCTCACTGACAATGGAACAGGGGATTACACGGTTACCTTTTCCAAGCCCTTTGCAAGAACTCCAATTGCGGTAGCTTCCTGTCAGACTGCTACTTGCTATGCAGAAATTGCAGCTTGTAGTTCAACGGCTGTTCAAGTTTTGACCAAATCAAATGCCAACTCAGCGACTGACGCGGTATTTTATTTGATTGTTCAAGGCTATGATGCCGCAGATGAAACTTAATTCATAAGATGGGGCGCTATAGTTCAGCGGCAGAACAGGGTTGGAGCTGACGAGCCTAGCCTATGCGTGAGTTCGAATCTCACTAGCGCCTTATTTTAAAAGGAACTTAAAATGGCAAGTGTTAATAAAATTACTCTCTCCAGTGGCGCAATCTCTGGAGATACCTATACAACGGCAGTCTCTCTAGAAGGTCTTCAGGTAGACTTTGCGGGTCTTTTAAAAGTATCTGCAATTGGAGCTGGAACTAGTTTGGTCGTAAAAATTCAAACTAGCCCTGATAATAGTACTTGGATCGATTGGATTACATTTACAGCGGCAACGGCAACGACAACGGAAGTTATCCGAGCTACAACTTTTGGGATGACCTATGCCCGAGCATTCTTTGATTTTACAGGTGGAACAACCACTTGTACAGCTACCTTAGACTTGTATTATGACAAGAGAAGATGATTGACCTTTCAAAAGAAAGGTGATCATAAGAATAAGAATATTTACTGAGATCCGCACCGATGACGGGGAGAAATTGAATGAGCATAAAAGGTTGGTCAACACAGGAGAAAGAGGACAGACTAAGTCCTCAGTATGCGACTGTCGAGGGCGTCAGAACGTTACAGAACGCATTATCAGTGGTAGCTCATCAATTTGTTTTCGAAGTCGGGACTGACACTGTAGAAGCCGCTTCAACTACCATCCTAATCAATGCGACCGGTCACTCTGCCAAAGTCGGAGATGTGATTCGTTTTACATCTGGGACTTTATCGGGTCAGGAAGTAAAAGTCTATTCAGTCGCCACGAACTCGCTGACTCTCGCCGAAAAATTACCGTCAGCACCGGCTCTAGGTGTCAGTTTTCAAATTCTTAGACATAAGTATCCACTGGTTGATTCCTCTGGCGTGTTGAGCGTCAGTGGGTCATTCTCGGAGGGCGCAGTAGCTGCGGATGGAGGCGCTCTCCCTGCTTTGACTAAAGTTGTGAGTGGATACGATGGAAGCGCTGTCCAAGTATTAAAAACAGACAGTGATGGTGAATTACAAGTTGATGTTTTATCTAGTGCATTGCCAACTGGAGCTGCTACAAGTTCTAAT
>Ga0208644_1003460_pt1 | contig 12269 bp, 30 predicted proteins | sample VirMetDEL_Nov_18_FD_184517 | JGI IMG/M metagenome (GOLD analysis project Ga0208644, IMG submission 184517) | Aqueous microbial communities from the Delaware River and Bay under freshwater to marine salinity gradient to study organic matter... | ecosystem: Environmental > Aquatic > Marine >... | reverse complement strand
TGATCGCGTTACCAAGGCAGAAGTTCATGTGTTCTGTCACCTCGATGCACTCAATGTGGCTGGGGTGTGATAGGTAGTGGTTGGGGTGATTTACTGGGTCGTTCATAGGTCGTATATCCATCGTTTTTTAGTAGACAAAGATTGTTCAACATTACGCTTTCTGGTTTCATTCCAACTTGCATTCGTTGACACAGCATCGCTTTTCCAGTTTGCGGCGGCATATATGGTTCCGCTATGCACATCGGTGTCTTGGTAAGAGACAAGCCTTGTGACCTCTGGAAAACTTTTTTTTATTTGTTTGACCATCTTTGAGATCATCCATGTTGCCGTGAACTTTGGAGCATCTGGCGCTATTGCCAGTCGCCTGAGTTCAAGCCACACAAAGTCTTTGCTAAGACGGTTGTTTGCCACAGGATCGGTCCAAATTGCGCTTGCAAAACAATGGTCCATGTACTCCGATCCATAAAATACAAACCGCTTGTTGCGCAACAGATTGCCCTCAACAGTGATGGGTAATCGGCTATGCCAAAGCTCGTTGTAACGCATGGCGTGTCTTACGCCTATCTCACGCAAAGTCATTTTTCTTGGACTTGACGGGGCAACCCTTTGTTTCAGGAATAGGTCGTCAGTCTGTTCCACCATACCCCTCCTTGTTTAAGTCTTCGCGCTGGATTTGCTCCACCGCCATGGTGATGTTGTATTGCAGGCTGTTCAGCCACAACACTGACTCGATGTCTGTTGATGGCAGTTGGCGCATCAGTGCGTTCAGGTCTGCCAGAAAGTCGTGAAATGTGTTCATACGGTCGCCTCCTATGTTGCCAAATTACACCAAAATGAATTTTTTTTGATAAGTAGGGAAAACCCCTAGAGCAGACGTGTTTTTTTTGATGTTAAGATGCACTCATCGCAACACAAAAGGGGAACCGAAATGACAGCTTCAATCGAAAAATTCACAGTTCGTTTTGTCAACAAGGGAGACACATACGGCCGCGACTTTTGCCTCACGCACGACAAAGATGAGCCAATGATTGAGTTCTACGACGCCCGTTACCCTCATACAGAGTTTGGCCAGTTTGTTTCACGCTACTACGTTGAAACATTGCGCGGTCATACGGGTGGATTGATTTTGGATGGCGGCATACCTGCATGGACGGTTTCTGCGTCAGGCATGGAGCAGGTGCAAAACTTAATCGAGCAAAGTTACTAATTTCAACGGGGCTTCGGCCCCAATCCCATGCAATAGAAGAGCAAGAAGAAACAGAAGATTGCTTTCCATCTCTTCTATGTCTTCTCTCTCTTCACTTGCACAACCACAGGAGCATAACCATGAGCAAAACACAACACATCGCACAGCAACGATTGGCCGACGTTCGGTCAAAGTGGCGCACCGACACAGGGGACGCCGAGTTAGTCGAGGCTTACCTGCAACTTGGTCGCAAGGTAGGCGGCGGGTATACCGACGACGCCGCAGGCAAGCTGGCACGCATCTTTGATCTGAATGGTCGCCTGTCACCAGCACAGGTCGCCAACGTGCGCCGTGCCGCACTGGAGTCCATGCGTCAACCAGTCATTGAGCCTGTCCAAAAAAGAAAATACACACGTAGGGTAAACACCTAGAAAATTGCGTGTTTTTTTGCATTAGAATAAACACATCGCAACACAAAAGGGGAATCAAAATGAAGCGCAAAAGTCAAGGTAAAAAAGAGTGGATTCTGATTACCAAACACGGGTTCAATGAAAAGAGAACTGCAATTTCTTTTCGGTTGACAATTGGTCAGGCCGAATGGCTTGCAGGTAGGCACGATTACATGGACGTTGTTCACGTTAGCCGTATGCCAGTCGATGTTGATGTATCCAGACTCCAATCTAACAAAGTCGCATTCACTTACGCAGGATAAAAGGGGAACATCATGCAAGTCAAAGAAAACGCCAAAATGATCTATATGTTGACCGACAGCGGCATCGCCAAACTCAAGGCGCTGTTCGACAACGTCGAGTCAGACCAATTCATTGACACGCTCATGTCAGTCGAGCGGGCAATGGACAACGGCGACATTACGTTCGCTGTCAACGGGGGTCAAACCCTAATCCTTGACGACTCAGACTTTGAGCCTGTCACTTACTTTTTGAATTAAAAGGGGAATCCAAAATGGAAATCAACACCACTGCTGTTAAAAAAGCCTTGCGTTTGCTGGAAGCGTCTGGCGCATCATTTCACGTCCAATTGGGCGATCAGGAATGGGGTGCGGCCATCGCCAAAAAAAGCGCACGAAAGGCGTCTAAATACCCGCATGGCGCTGTTTCGGCTCACATTAAGCCATACCTGAAAGACGTTAAAGCAAACGACGCCGTAGCCATCCCGTTTGGCGAATTTGACGTAGGCTCTGTCTACTCAACGCTGACCGCTCACTTGACTACCAAGTGGGGCAAAGGGTCGTACATGGTCCACAAAACCAAGAACCAACTTGAAGTGTTGAGGTTAGTATGATCGACGCATTGCTCAAAACCAACGTAAACGACCACGTTGAAAAGAAAAATGGTCTGTCGTACCTGTCATGGGCATGGGCATGGGCAGAGGCTTTGAAAGCCGATCCCAAAGCCACGTTCAAGGTGGAGATGTTTGGCGACAAGTGTTACATGGAAATCAACGGGACTGCAATGGTCTGGGTGACCGTCACAATGTTTGACAAGCCCATGACCTGCCAGTTGCCTGTGATGGACTTCCGAAACAAAGCCATACCGAACCCTGACGCCTTTGCGGTCAACACAGCGATCATGCGCTGTATGACCAAGGCACTGAGTCTGCACGGTCTTGGCCTGTACATTTACGCTGGTGAAGACATCCCAGAACAGGCGCCAGTACCAAAGATCAAGCCAGTCCCAGAGATGGAACTGCCTGACGACGAAAAAGTGGAACTGCAAGAAATTGCGGACCTGCTCAAAGAGTTGGTGACAACCGATTTGGATCACGCCAAAGAGGTCGTTGCAACAGCCAATCTGGATGAGCCGCAGAAGCTATATCTGTGGTCTCTGCTAGACTCTAAAACCCGTTCAGCACTCAAGAAAAAGGACTAATGATGCAATACGACAACACTAACCGCGGATCGCTTTTTAAGAACGACCGCAAAGAAAAAGAAACCCACCCCGACCTCAAGGGTTCGATCAATATCAATGGTCAAGAGTTCTGGCTGTCTGGCTGGTCAAAGGTTACCAGCAAGGGCGACAAAATGTTGAGCCTGTCTGTTACGCCTAAAGAACAGCAAGCCGCCAAGCCCGTAGCCAAGTCAGCGCCCAAGCAAGCCGAGCCTGATTTTGACGACGATATGCCGTTCTAAGGGTGGATCATGGACGCACTTAAAAAATACTGCTCGATCCGAATGTCTCTGGACTTGGTCAACCGAATCACCGTTATGGCCAAAGCTGAACAACGGTCGTTTACTGGGCAAGTGATTTATCTGATTGAATACGCCCTCAAAGCGTTGACGAAAAAGTAGGGAAAACCCTTATACCCAAAGTGTGTTGTGGTGTGTTTATAATGAACCATTGCAACACACAAAAGGGGAAGCATCATGGCACAAGTAGAGTATGAAGAGGCATACACCGCGGCAATCAAGCGCAACATTTTGAACAATGCTCGGAAAACATGGAGAGGGAAAACGCCTCGCTTTGAGGAAATCGAGCAAGCGTTGGATGCTGGCCGTGTTTACAACGACAACCGCTACGGTTTGTGTGACTATAAGGACAACTTTATTGGATCGCTGGCCCGCGCGTTTGACAGCTTTGGCAAGCTGACAGAAAAGCAGTCAGACGCCATCCTGAAAAACATTGATACCCGCGAGGAAAAGCGTGCAGAGTGGGAGGCTGAACGCGCCAAGATTGCGGCTAACAGCAAACACGTTGGTGAAGTTGGCAAGCGCATCCAGTTTGATAACTTGTTGGTTGAGTCGATCATTACCGTTGACAAGCCAAAATTCTCTTACTATGACATTGACTTCAAAAACATTGTAAAAATGCGTGATGTTGACGGCAACGCACTTGTGTGGATTACCACTGCTTACTATGAGTTTGGCGTTGGCGACAAGATCAGCATCAAGGCAACAATCAAACAATTGAGCGCGTTTCGCGGCGAGGCTCAAACTGTTTTGACTCGTGTAAAAGTAATTTAAGGGGAACTAAAATGAAATCAGATGTAAGAGACAACTACAATACCCGCCACGGTGGACCGTTCGACCGTGGTGCGGCAGATAGCTGGTACGACCGCCCGTTCAACCCGCATTACTTTGTTGGCGAGACCAACATGAGCGAAAAGATCGAAATGGCTCAGATGACCGCCGCAGAGATAGCCGCCTACACAGCAGGCTATCGGTGGAATGAGGATGCTGGTGGCAAGAAAGATTACGGCGACGGGAGCGAGGCATGATTGGATATAACACTGGCAAGCTGGTGATCGGCAAGTATTACCAGAAGCCTCAGAAAGCCTGTAACGACGATTTAAACGTCTACTGGCAGAGTGTATTGCTTAAACGTAAAAAATCGCTTATAGAGCGTTTTAGAGCCTTTTGTGGGGGTGAACTATGACACGTGAAGAACGACACGCCGATTTACTGGAAGACGGCACAGAGTATTGCTGTTACTGCGGTAGCGAACGCGGAAAGCGTTTCAGTTGCTGTGGTGAGGTGCATTTTGAGACTTACGCCCAGATGGAGAGTTGGGCGCAAGATGACTTTTTGAGAATGGAGGAATTTGATGATGACAAATGAACGTGGCAAGTGGCTCAAAGAATTAGAACAGCCAGTCAAGCCCAAAGAGTGGCACAAGATGTCTGGTCAATACCACTGTCCAGAACTTAGCCTGCCAGCAGTCCGAGCGGGTGCTGACAACCACGCAGAGCACCCAAGCCGCAGGGGTAACACCCTGTATTACAGAGACGGTCGCACAGAAAGGGTTACACAATGAGTTACGCAGATGTCGAGATGAAGATCGTTCAATGGAGTACCGCTAGACGCATACTCCAGCACAGTACCGCCGAGGCTCAATTGCTCAAAGCCGTGTCTGAAATGGGCGAACTAGCAGACGCCACCATTAAGAATGATGAAGAGGGAATCGTTGACGCCGTGGGCGACGTGATGGTCTGCTTGGTGAACTACTGCGCCATCAAAGACATCAATCTGGTGGACTGTATGCGTGTAGCCTACGACAGCATTAAGCATCGGCGAGGTGTCTTGCTTCCGAACGGCGTTTTTGTGAAAAATGATGGGGTGTCGTCAGAATAATATGCTATGCCCTGAATGCGGGGCTTGGTCGGACGTGCTTGAAACGCGCAAGCGGCAAGACGGCTCAAAATACCGTCGGTACAAATGCGCGAATATGCTACACCGCTTTTCAACAACAGAAGTGGTTATCAAAACTCGCTCACGTCCCAAAGCTCCCCCCTCCACTCCACCAAATCATTACCCAAGTCGCTAGTCAAACACAGTTCGGGCATCAGGAGGTGTCCGTCTACCAAATTCAATACAGCGAACGATTGTCTCCATGACCGAGGCGAGTTCTCTGCATAGGTGAACTGGTCACCATAAATTTCCGCTAAAGTCCCACAGTCAACGCCATAGCGCGTCCCAAGATAATCGGTGTGTGGCGTTACGCGAGCGGCGTGCTGGTGGCCAGTCACGAAACTTACGCCACTGGCCATAGTATTATTATGGGTACTATGCAACCCACCCTTATACCGATGCTTGACCATCAGTCTATCGTTGACCATGCAACTCATACAGTGCGTCCAGTCAGGAAAATGCTCTTCTAGCGTGAACGATTTTACGCCTTTGAACTGGGGCGCCACCTGCGCCAAACGGCTTGAAAATCGTGAATCGTGGTTGCCCATCGTCCAGATCAATTTAGCGTCGCCAGCAACCTCCTGAATGTCTCTGAGGGCTATCGTGCAGGCGTTTAGCTCCTGAACGACCGTTGGCGTATCTTCCCAGCCACTAACTGGGTGGCGGCTGACGCTTGCCCCGTCAAAAGCATCCCCGTTATTTATTACTACTTTTGGTTTAAGTTCATCAATGAGCCATAGCAGGGCTTTGAATGCGGTTGTTCGTTTGCCGTTGAAGTGAGCGTCTGAAAAGACTATTACGCACCCGTCACTTAACCCCAAATTTACATTGGAAAGGGCTCTTGTAACGTCGTTCTTTTGGGCGATCAGTTGGACGCCATGCCTGCCCTCGATCTTCCTGCGCCGCTCATGCAAGGCTCGTTCAGCCATGCCTGTAATCTTTGAAATCTTTGCGATTGACCTGTGCGCCTCCCATAGCTCAAGAAACTCAGCGTCTGTAATCTTCTGCACTCCCATCAGAAATTCTCCTTATCGAATCCCAGTTTTATGGTGACCTCCCGTGCGCACGAATTAAAAAATTCGTCGTGCGGATGGTCCTCATTCAAACGTTTTAGTCGATGTTGATACAGGTGGATCATTTCATGTCCAACCGTCTCAATGAGTTGCGTTACATCCCATACTTTCGCAGTGGAAATCGTAATAACGTCTGGGTCGTCAAAACAACCGTACATTGACGCATCATTCACCACGCGCGTTTCGATCTTTGTTGGTAGCCGCCAACTAGCGAACGGCTCCATAGTTCGCAACAGATCGTAGGTGAGTTTGATGCTTTTACGTGTAACGATCTTATCGTCGTACATCAGGCAAGCAAGCCGTTGAGATACGTCGTTTTGCCATCGACCTTTGTGGCCGTAAGCAGTTGCTTTTTGTTGTCAGCAGGGTTGTAGCTTACGTGGACCCAGCCACTGTCAGGCTGACCCCTAGTGTAAAACTCAAGGATGATTTGACGATATTCGCCAACATTATCGGCAATCCACTGAGCGAGTTCATGGTTTGGGACGCCAGCAATCTCGATGTCTGCCGCCATGCCTTTGCAGTGATCGGAGGTTTTGGAGCCGCCGACCTTGGCGTTTACATCTGGGTGGCGATAGCCAGAGTTGACACGAACAGGCTTTCCAAAGTGATCGCGCACTGGCTGTAAGACGTTGTCGCAGAGCGCACGTAAGCATTCAATTGCCTCTGGTGGAGGCGTATTGTCCATGTCATGCCGTAGCGCCGTGTCCGACTTGGTCAGTTCGTTTAGGCTGAATGATTTGGAAAGTTGCATCTGTTTTTCCTTTTGGTTTCATTTCAATGCACGTTGTCTGAAATGCAGTTACGTCAGGGTCTGCACGCATCGCAATTTCAGCTTTTTTGTTGACCGCCTCGCATTCCTGCAAGTATCGCTCGACAAAGGTGTGGTGGAACGCGCAAACGCCATTGGTCAAACAAACAAACGCCACGGGTATCCACAACATAATTCACCTCATTTTTTGGCTTTCATGTCAATAATCTTTTCCAGCGTCCTGCCGCCAAAGTAGAACGACATAATCAACATACCCCATTGCCCAAGCAGTTCAACGTATGCTTGGTTGGCATCCTTGCCAAATGCGGACATCATGGCGAACGTGAAATAGCCCACCAGAATCGCTACAAGGGTCATAGGGCGAATATTCTTGGACAGCCATGAGTCACTACCCATGTCGGCTTTTAAACGCTCTGTGAGGTTGTTTTGCTCTGTCTTGTAAAGATCGGTGTCATTGGCCATTTTTGCCAACTCGCCGTCTTGCGCCAACTTTGACAACTCAAGTTGGGCTTTTGCCTTTGCCTCTGGGTCTGGAATGAGTTTGTCAACCAGCTTGCCGCCGATGTCCAGCAGTCCTGCTAATGGGATCATTTTTCGGTCTCCTTGTCGGTCACCCACTTGGGCGGCGTGCCGCTACCAGTCCATGTTTGCTTTACAGGGGCTTGCGGGTCTCGTGGAGGCGTTTCGCTATCCACTTTATTGCTCTGTGTTCCGACCATAATGCCAGATAGCGCACCAACAATGAAAGTAGCGATCGGGCCAATGAGTTTAAAGAATTCCGCGTCATTTGGGGCTTGTCCTACCATTGGTTGAGTAACAAACACAAGAGAATACAAGACGACGCCGACAATGCCAACCAGTGTCAGCGCCATTGTGACGCCAACTACAAATCGCAACCATTCATCAAGACTTGGTTTCATAGTGTTCAATTAAGTATTCAGTACAAGTGCCATCTGCTTCACAGACAGGCGGTTTACACTCTTTTGAGTTTTGATTCGCAGGGTCTTGACATGGATACCGATACTGATCTGAACAGCCAGCGATTGCAAATATTGCGAACGCAGTTACCAATCCAGCGCATATCAATAAAACCCTTGTCATATCCCGTTTTGCTTCCACTCGATGGCTGTGGCAACCATGCCCCAGATCGCCCAAATACCCACGGCTAAAACAACAGCAAGCAGGCAATACATCACAACATCTTTGCGACGCTGTGCTTGGAATATGATTTCGCGCTCACGCTTGAGTTTTATATTCCGCTGGAGAACCATGAGGTCGTCGAACGCTTGTGGGCCATATCGGAGCTTCACCATACTCATTAGCTCAAGATGTTGTTTTCTGACACTTTCGCGCCGTTGCAATAATTCCATGGCCTCTTGTTCTACCGACTTGCCGCCACCGATACGCTTAAAGATTGACGGCTTCTTATTGTCAGCGGCCTGTAGCTCACTGACCTTGCCCATCCAAACCCCAATCTGCCCAAGCACGCCCTCGATCTCTTGACCAGCTTCTACCAGCTTCTTGACCGTGTTGAAAGCCGCTGTTGCGGCCATGAAGAGGCTTACTGGGTCCATTATCTATTCCATGTCGTTACAAACCATGCAACAAAACCAGATACGGCTGACGCGATTGCCATGCCCATCCAAAACCCACCCTTAGATTTGTTTGCAAGCGCAAGCAACTCTTTAATATCGGAATCCATGCTGGCAACTTTGAGTTCTAAGCCCTCAACTTTTGCTAAAAGTTTTCCATATTCAACAGGATTCAGGCTTTCCATTTTATTTCTCTCTGCACTTCAGTAATTCGTCGTGAATTGAGCCACAAGTGTCGCCAACCCAACGCAAGGACAGGCTGTCTATTTTTTCACCCTCTGGCCACATTTCAACACTTAAAAACGCCGCACCTCTTTGACCAGCCAGCAAAGAATGAGTCTGTGAGTCGGTTATTTTCGGTCCACGAACACCAAACACGTTTTTTGCAGTATTCGAGAAATCTTTAATGCTACCGTCAGAAGCGTCCCCACCAAGTAAAACAATTATATTCTCAATACTTGGATGAGAGTGTTCTGGGGCAACAGCGTTTGGTTTGACAAGGTAAATTTCAACTTGAAACCTGCCGTGCCTGTAAACACAAAAACTGTACGCAATGTCTGTAACAAAAACACCGCCATCAACAGGCGGCTTAAATGGATACCCAGCGCCTGAATACCAGTTCAAAAAAGACTCAACATCTTTTATTTCTTCAGGCACTTCGTTGCTCATTGTTATTCCTGATTCCTTGTCACGTCTGCGTATCCATTTTTGATATAACAGTTTGGGTTAAAACGACGAATTAATTCTTCGTGTTTTTTACCCGCCACATACCCTTTCCACCTTGCGCCGATTGTTGACATCTCAATACCCTCTTCCCACTTCTGGGCTGAGTACAAAGCAAAACCATTATGTTCTGCTCTTACTCTAAAACCTATGCCGTGTTTTTCACCCTCTTTTTGGATTCGTGAATAATCAATGTTTGTTGACCAGCGTTCTTTTGGAAGTTCCAGATTTTCAACACTGGGATGCTGGTGAACTGGAATGATTGGATTGGGGTGAATCATGTACAACTCTACTTGATACCGACCTTTCCTAAACAAACACGTTGCAGTCGCGTCATCTGATAAAAACACCTCTGCATTTTTTGGCGGTAAAAGCGGCATACCGTTTTCGACATACCAAGATACAAACTCTTTTAAATCCAAAAAATCAGGAACGATTATATTTTTATTAACATACATAACATTTGTTGTTATGGCGTCTGTGCTTCACCATCACCCGTAGCGATAACCTCTTCACCATCATCAGGAATTTCAATTTCAGGAATTTCAATTGGCGGCGGTTCAAGCACGGCTGACGAACCAACAGCAGGAACTACAACTGGTGTTGCTTTCTCAATCCACAGCGGTATCGGTGCAAACACTCGAATAACGTCTTCTAAATTTTCATTTTCAAACGGCAACCGAACACCAATGTGCATTGTTTCGTGACCATCAGCTTCGTACACAACTTCCATACAACGTGCATTTTCATCTACCGAAACAATTGTGTATTTAAAAGTAATGCTCATTTCTTTTTCCTTTAAGAGATTGAACCAAGACGGGTACCTGTCGCCGCCCAAGTGATATAACTGTTTCCTGTTAAGCAAGCGCCAGCGCCTCCGCCTCCGCCTCCAGACCCCCTATACGATGTCGTTCCTGTAGTACACGCATCCCCACTTGATCCAGAAGCACCCCAACTGCCGCCATTACCACCCTTACCGTTGTATAGACTGTAGCCGTAATCACCTTGGTACACCTGCGCGCCGCCACTACCTTGAGACGAAGAAGTTCCTGATCCGCCATTTGCTCCATACTTCCTTGACGCATACCCGCCATTTGCTCCAGCTCCTCCTGATGAGTTTGTTGTGCCAGACCTTCCGCCGCCACCACCACTTCCGCCAACAGAACTGACTACGCCATATTGATCAGATGCCGCGCCACCTCCGCCAGCGCCTCCACCACCGCCACCACCAGCAATAGTGCCGTTATTTCTAATGGTGACAGAAGTGGAAACGGCTAGTGCTTTACCACCAGCACCGCCTGAGTTTCCATTTTTAATCGTTCCCGCTCCACCATCTCCGCCATCACCAATGATATAACCGTTGTTTATTAGCTCTACGCCCGCGGGGAATGAGCCGCTTATGGTTAAACCAGTGTTTGACGTAGTTGATGCACTGATGTAAATACCAGAATTAATTGTTGCAATGACTTTGCTTGAACCATTCCATCCAGCATTAGTCGCAAGTGTGGCTAAGTTAGCGTTTGACTGATTTGACGAAATAGTAAAAGCAAACTGATTGGCTTTGCCGTAACCATTAGACATGGAAATAGCGCCGCTACCAACTCCGAACAATGTGCGAACAGCAGAGTCATTCAGACTGATCTGAGCCGTTCCAGACAGCCCCAACTCAACGTTAACGTTGTTTAGTGATATAGCACCCGAACTTGGTAACGCCATTTTTTACCCCTTAAACAGTGCCATACGCAGTTACGTTACCAACAACCGTTAGATTACCGCTTGAATCCAATTTAGCCTTGTTTACACCAGATACTTTAAAGTATAAAACGCCACCACTTTCTTCAACGGTCCAAGTTGCGGCAGAAATCTTGCCAGCGGATGTTGCAGACGTTGCAGACGTTGCAGACGTTGCGGTTGCCGCATTGCCGCTAATGTCAATTGCCCATGTTCCAGATGCACCAGTACCAGTCGGAGACGGCACATCTGTTCCAATGGACACACCAAGGTTTGTACGCGCATCAGCCGCCGTTGAAGCACCAGTGCCACCGTTGGCCACAGCAAGGTCACCAGAGGCTGAAAACAAGCCGTCAATGGTGTCCAGATCGTTGTTTAGTTTAGTGCCCCATGTGTCGGCACTTGCACCGACTTCTGGCTTCGTTAAGCCAAGGTTTGTGGTCGTGGTATCTGCCATGTCAATCCTCTTTAGCGTTCAGACGCCAATGAACGTTCAAAAATTTGCACAAAGGCGTTTCGACCAACGTGCATCTGATCCACATTGAACCTCGCAGAACTCAATTTGCGCTCTAAGTCCAAAATGTGGTTTGCCAAAACTTGTTGTTCAGGAGTCAGGTTTTCGTACACATATTCGATGCCATCAATTGTAATGACTTTCATCAGAATGTGCCTTTCCAAACTCGGAACTTGTCAAAATCACCAGACAACAACTTGCGCCTGATAACGTCTTTCATCGCTGGGTCGTCCCACTTGATGCCAGCCTCTTTTGCCCATGTCTCAACAATGTGCAATGGAATCTCGCCTGCAAGTCTGCTTTCACCCAAAACGCCGCCGTTCAATTCCTGAATGGCTTTGACGCGATCTAAGTACGGTTGGTTGTTGAACTGTCGTTGTACGACGAACGTGCCGTCGTTGTTGTCGATAAACTTTTCGCCAATCTTCATTGCATCACCTTTTTATATTTCTGTGAGTCAACAAAAGACTGGGAGCCGTAGCCCCCAGTCGTCACACTACTTAAGAAGTGGTGTTGTCGAAAATACCACCGTTA